>Ga0209629_10000597_pt1 | contig 20228 bp, 14 predicted proteins | sample TergutCu122P5_FD_187286 | JGI IMG/M metagenome (GOLD analysis project Ga0209629, IMG submission 187286) | Cubitermes ugandensis P5 segment gut microbial communities from Kakamega Forest, Kenya - Cu122 P5 (SPAdes) (version 2) | ecosystem: Host-associated > Arthropoda: Insects > Digestive system...
CATGACAATATAATTTTTCAGAGAGCTCTGAACTGTTTTTCACTTACAGGGTGAAGATGCATTGTATGAGAAGAGGAAGGAAATGGCAAGTACAGCCCAAGAAGAGGTTCACAACCTACAACACAGCAGCTTACCTTCAGATACTACTCAAAAGGTAGATGACTCATCTAAACATGATCATCGTAATGATGATGGTAAGCCTAAGGTGCAGGTAATGGGCATGGAGATGACAGCCAGCTGTGAAGGCGGGCAGCGCTGGAGTAGACCTAGCACTCCTATACTGGCCGGTCCCTCACACAGTCACAGTGGCACGCCAATACCATCCCCCACACCGGAACCACAATCTATATATCTGGAAGGTGCTCTTCCATCACAATCTCAGCTTCTAGTATCAGAGTCAGAAACCCAGGCTGTTGCACTGGATCCTGAGGATCTGGGATCTGATACAGATGCCCCAATTGTACTGAGCGGGAAGATGACACTATCTCTCATCAGCCTGGATGCTGCACTGGCCGCAGAAGACGAGCAGTTCAGCTGCAAAGAACCAGTTTTGGATACCAAACTGAATGAGAAGCAGAAGCTACAAGAGCTGAAAAGCGTAAGAAACACTCATATAAAAAGAAATGCACAATCTCAAATAACATCAGAAACATTTGTGCAAAGGGAACTAACTGCACCACCCAAATAACAGCAGACACAGTTGCGTGAAGAGAACTAATCACACCAACTAAATAAGATCAGAAACACTTGTATGAAGGTACTGATCATACCACCCAAGTAACATCAGAAACACTTGTTAGAAGAGAACTAACCAAACCACCCAAATAACAGCAGAAATACTTCTGTGATGTCTGCTAATATCATCACCCCAATGACAGTAGAAACACTTGTGTGTAGAGTACTAACCACAGCACCTAAATGACAGCAGAGACATCTGTGTCAAGAAAACTAATTATGTGCCACAAGTAACAGCCTGTTTGCACAAGCCTGTAGTAGAACAGTTACTGATATCAATGAACAGCAAATATGTTCAGTCAAACACAGCTCTGCGTTGTTAACAATAATCAGCTACATGTTTTGGCTTGTAAGAAAATTATCAGGCTCCATATAAGAATCACAGAGATAAACAACATCAGTGTCACTTATTTATTACTTACTCACTCACTGCATGGAGCAGAGTCCTCCTTGAGAAGCTAACCAGTTCTCAGCTAGTCCAGAAATTCCCCACATTTTATGAAACTCGAAGGTTCATTACCACATTCACAAGTGCCCGCCACCTGTCCCTGTCCTGAGCCAGCTCAATCCCCTCCATGCCCCCACACCCCACTTTCTGACGATCCGTTATAATATTCTACCATCTATGCCTGGGTCTTCCAAGTGGTCCCTTTTCCACAGGTTTCCCCACCAAAACTCTGTATGCACCTCCTCTATGTGCTACATGCCCTGCCCATCTCATGCTTCTCAATTTGATCACCCAAATAATATTTGGTGAGAAGATTATTAAGCTCTTCACTATTTAGTTTTCTCTACTCTGCTGTTGCCTCATCCCACTTGGGCCCAAATATTCTCTTCAGCACACTGTTCTCAAATACCCTCAGCCTACGTTCCTCCTTCAGTGTGAGCAGTCAAGTTTCACACCCATACAGCACAACAGGCAAATTACAGTTCTTTACATCTTAATCTTTAAATTTTTGGATATCAAACTGGAAGACAAGATTCTGCACCAAATGATAGCAAACATTCCCTGACTTCAGTCTACATTAATTTTTTCCTGAATAGAATTTTGATTTGTTAAGGTTGTTGTTAAGGCTTGTCCTTGAAGCTGTGAAGCAGGTGGTTGATTGTTTTATTACCTATATCAGCATGCTTTTAAAACCAAAAAGTTGGATAGGCCTACATGTCTTTTAATTCCAGACAATAAGACATAACAAAGAACGTGTTTCAGAGCTTATATTTACCCCAGAGTCTGGGGAGGAAGTTGAAGGGGCTGAATGTATAGTTACACCCCATTATGGTGTAGAGACAGGGCTAACAGACCAGAAGGACAAAGTGTACAAGAGTACAACATATGTAGAAGTTCTGATATTGATGAGAATAATCTTTTATGGTAGGGAAAACTGAAAAGTGAAACAGATGTCAGTTTTCATTAATTGACTATTGGAATCAGAAAACATCTCACCAAGTAGGTATGTGAAAAAAGAATTTGCTGTGCTTGCTACAGTGTGCTACAGATGAAACCTCTAGAGACTAGCATGTGGCTCACTAGGCCAGTGGGTATTACAATTTAAAGACGCCGTATGACATCCTTGGATGATGGAGGTTCAATATAAGTAGAAATTGAATTAATACATAAACACTTGTGCATGCCATTTTTGCTGTCACAGTAATGTGTAGTATAGGGCAAGGGTTTTTAACCTGTTGGCCATGACCCGGAAAGTATGCCATGATCTTATTTAGAAATTTAAATTTTTATCTTGCATGCACCTATTGTAACTCAGGTTGTGAAGAATTATATGTGCTGATTGGACAGTACTGAGTTAACCTTCAGTGAACAACACGTGCAAATTGAACCTTAAATGAATAGGGAAGTTTGCTACGGCCTGTGAGAGTCATCCTCTGCCCTGCTGCTGTCCACTCTTTATACTTACGCCTTTTCTGCTGTATCACTGAAATTGCTAAGAATGTTCTGCAGTGAAATGTAAATGGACCCTCTCTCCTTTGCACTCAGTTTGCTGTTGAGTGTTATTTTGACACATGAGGCTTGATGATCGATCATTTTGAAGTAAGTAGAACCTCATGATACAGCAAAACTTAATACAGGCAGCTTAGTTTTTAGGTATGGGTCTCACATGTATGACTAAGCAGGGAATAATTGAAGCTGCATTGTGTGATCTGTTTTGAATCACTCAGGCAGAATAAGTTCCAATTTGACAGGATGAGTGTGGATTCTACATAATTTTTAGTTCACATAGGTAATACGACTTTTCTTATTAAAAATGAAAGTTAATGGGTCATGTGTATGTGTCTGCACAGGCCCTGAGGGACGAGACAGCCCACAATGCACCGACCACTTCCGAGGAGCAAAAGGAAGAGGAGGAAATTGAGGAAGATGAAGGCATGTGTTGTGATAAACTGCAACATCTCATGTTATAATTGACTGCCTGAGAGTAGAATCCAAAGCTTCCATACTGCCAATGTCAGATCCTGCCATGGACACAAACCTGAGCCATTTCTAACTTTACTGCTAATAACATTCTTGTTATATCCAGCCATCTCCTTGGCCTTCCATGTGGTCACATTCAAAGAGGTTTCCGCGCCTGAATTTTGTAGCACTCATCTCCTCTTGAGACATGTGCCCAACATATTGAGGTACCTTTAATTAGACTGTTGTGGCATTAAGTACATAATGTTTTAAATTCTTCACTTTCACATAATAATATCACGAAGAAGTGCTGCAGAAGTACTGGTATTTCACCGAAGACATTGTTGTTTTTCTTATCTATTTGTAGGTATGTGTAAGCAGTTAATAAGTAGCTCCCTAACTGTGGCATTTGGACTGATGAAAAGTTTAGGCATGCAATTTGGGGGGGGGGAATGGATATGAAGTAAAGATGTGAATAAACTAAAATATACCCACATAATTAAAGCGATATTATGAATGCGTATTTAAACCAGCCATAGAAACTTTGCCATAGTATTCAGACAAGTCCTGAATGGTATTGACTATCATATACCCTGGCAAGAATTGGCAGTGAATGCCATAGTAGTTCCCTACAGCTTTATCAGGTCCGTAATAGGGGGCAGGAAGCAAAATGACTAGAAAGGAAAAACAGAACACAGACACACATTATACAGTAGGTCTACCTACCAGAAAAGTGAAACAGATTTACACTTTATACAGTGTATACTGGATAGAACTTCCTGGTACAGAATCCAGTGGTTCATCACCTTCATAAGAAAATCCTGTGAGCCATTTTGTATGTTTCCAACCATTTGCCTAAGATCTAGTTTAATATATATATATAAAACAAGAAGTATACAGGGGTATACTTCTTGTTATCCCATGTTCTTCAAACAAAATGTTGTACGTATTTCTTATTTCCTTAATGTGGGTGTGCATCCCTGAATGTCTAAATCTGTGTTTTGACCTCTACCATCCATGTGTTTCATTAATGTAGTTGATGCATGTGTGTAGCTGTACTAATTGAGTATTCCATGTGACGGTGCTACTGTCATGACACCAAAGGTAAAATCTAGCTGTCAAGAAAGTTAGTACTAGGAAGTTCAAAATTCATTTTTCCCAGACTAATGCTTAATCACCGCACTGCCCAAACATGAAGGAATATGCAACTTAGCCTCATATTTGGCACATGCAGAATGACATAATGTATGTACATGATCAAACAAAGTTCTGGAACTGATGCTGTCATGCCAATGCAGTTTGGTGCATAAACCAGTTGTTGACTGTGTCTCTTAGGCCATGTTGTCATTGCCAGGGATTTAGTTAAACTAAAGCTGTATTACTATTATTTCATCCATAGCAGCCATATGCAGCACTTTTGTTTTTCCTTGTCATCATGGAATCATCAGGTTTTGTAAAATTGAGAATACTGCCATAGCAATACACAAAATGCTTCAAACTGGTTATAGAAAAGGGTGTATCTTCTGCTTATGCCTTGAAATGATTTACAGCTTCATAGTGACATGAGGACTGTGAAGATGGGTGACTGTGGACTGCTTGAAATCCAAAAACAGTTGCAACAGTTTGTGAACTTGGACCAGAGACTGTCAAGTGACCCAAAATTTGATGGGGGTTCAAGTGCACATTAAATAGGGATGACTTGTCAGATGGGTCTTGAAGGTATGGGAAAGGGGAAGATATGTGTAACGTTTGAGCTTATTCTGCTATGACAATGAAGCACGTCCTGGCAAATTGCAGTGTTGTGGAGATCAGCCACCCACTGTATTCAACTGTCCTTGTGCCATCTGGCCTTTTTCTTTTTCCTGAACTGGAAACTGCACTCAAAGGAAGAAGTTTTCGGTATGCTTAGGGCATCAAGATTTCAGAGTGACTCAGAGTACCCACAAGGGTTCACACTTTGCCCTGTGCGGTTTAAATATTGAGGAACTGAATACATGCACAGTGCATACTTACAACAGGAAGAGCATAATTAATGGACAGGTAGCAAAACCAAAAGTTAATCTTCCACTGGTCACATTCGTGAGCCAGAAAAGTCCCTTAATCGCATGAAGATGATGAGGTCCTGTTGTTACCTTTGTTAATTGTTGCAGTGCAAGGACACAGGAGAGGAGTTTTCCAGCACATGAATGACACAGGTCATGTGGATGATGCACCTACCACAACAAACTACACAACAGGTAAGCTGTGTGTAGGCATAGCCCAGGTGTGTACCATTTTCTGCTGCATTCACATAACTTGATCCACTGTTTGCTTGCTGATTATAGCAAGCACTGCTGCTGAAGCGACAGGTTCTGAAGAAACAGCAGCTGATTACTCTGCATTGGAGTCATTTGGCCCAAGTGATGACCAACAGGTATGGATTGTATTTAAACTAAAAGTTCATAAGGTGTGAGAGTTTATGGTTAAGAACCATATTGTTGTCATATTGTTTATACGTTGTGTAGTCTGGTGGGTAGATACAGATGTTTTCAAAAGAACCAGCTGCCTCCAGGTTGTAAGTATGAAGAAGTGAAGATTGAATATGATGGTTCTTCTGAAATAATCTTATGACAGCAAACAAGCAAGTAGCCGTTATGTACGTAAGGCACCTCTTAGAGGTTTATACTCATATTATCATGGTAGTACTTTAGAGTAGAAGTGTTTGGATTTATATGTCTACACCATTACCTGGGCACAAAATGTCAGTTTATCATGAAAGCAGGATTAAATGTGCGCCTTGGACTCTTCAACTTTTTGAAACTGTCATGTTGAAATGTAACACTGAGGTGACAGAATCATTGTGTTACTTGAGAATTGGCCAGTCCAGAAGATATTGGGAGGACATGGATGGCATACCCATTATGTGTCTTTTGTAAAACAGTCTAAAAACAAATAAAATAATTAAGCATACAAAGAACCAAATCTTGACTCACCTTTATAAAATGCACTATTGTTTGGCTTGAGTTTGGTACTGACTATTGTAGGAATATAAAAATATGTTTCACAGCGGTCTGGTATGAAATGGTATGTAGGGCCAGTGTCCAACAGGCTATGTTCGTTAACCTGTATGGTTTGATGTTTTCTTCATACCTCTATAGATGATGATTTTTATTTCAGCTGGTAAAATTTTTAAATTAAAATATTTTGATGCTTTAATTGTAATGTAGGCTGCAGTTGTATAATGGGTCTGTATAATTGCATTCTGAAAAATTCCCTGTATGCATTGAACGAAGTAGAACAATTGTAGCAAATAAACCAGATCATAAGGGCATACATATAAACAAAATGCTGCATTGTGACGACAGGACGAACTGGAAGATGATGAGGAGGAGGTGTGGAATGGAGATGTAGGCTGTGCTGAAGAAGAGAGTGAAGAGGAGGCAGCCCAAGCACAAGCAGCTCCTCAGAACATGCAGCGACAGCAGCGTTAACCTTCCAGCAAACAAAACAGTCTTGTGGGCCAACTAGATGCATAACCTCATCCTTCCACTTTTTTAACGTTATTCCTATAGCAGAATTTGTAACTCAGGTTTCCCACTGAATGTTATTTCTGTTCTTATTCTGAAGAAACTTATCATTGCTGTAGTATCAGCCTTGGCAATATAGAATCATGGTACAAAGTAGATGCAGAAAGTTATGCATTTACTTGCAACTTACGTTTCACGATCAGATGTAAAGCATCTAGGCGAGTTTTGAATTTTTGACCATCATGTCTAGTTTCCTGGATATTGCTTATATTGAATGCACAACAATACACTTCACACATATATATTTTGCATAATGTTAATCAAGAGAGAAAGACGAGATTACTATTTGATCTTCTAGGCTTGGTGACTTGCAGGAAGGCCCGGATGAAGTAAATGGAAAACCATTTTCTTTCTTTCACTGATGGTACCATTCTGTGGTAGTTGAATGTCCAGGCATGTACATGTAGTAGGGCCAAACATATGTAATACAGCCAGTCAAATTTTATAGGTTTATCACTTAATCTTGTCACAGTTACGGATGTGTGGAATGGTTTTAACACTGTGAGTAATGTCAGCACTTTACAGACCACCGGAACACTAATTTTTTTTTTTTTTTTTTTTTTTTTTGGAAAAAACAAGTGTAAGAGCTGAATATAAAAACTAAAGAAGAAGAATTTCCTGAATATAAAAACTAAAGAAGAAGAATTTCCTGTTTTTATATGTGTAAGAATGTAACAGTGCTGTCCGCACTAATGTTTGCAAATGAAGCAAACAATGGACCTGTGTGTTTGATGTGCTTGGCAGAGTGTAAAGCATTCGAATCTTCTACAGGTCCCATATATTGAAGTCCATTAGTTGTGTTGCAGTTTTAATTTCCATGTGAATACGATGCATTTCTGTTTGTTAACAGTGCTTCTTGTTTAGGCAGATTGCCTACAGAATGCCATCAAGAAAATGAGTTATCCAGAACAAAGCAGATTTAAGGTTTAAGTGCTGCAGTGAGGCACAAAACAGTGGAATTTATAAAAGCTGTAAATATGGAGGCTGTTTCAGGAGGAACCTGTCATACTTCAGGAGAACATACTGTAGGTTAAATTACATCACTATAACAAAAAATATCTACATCCAAAGTTAAGTGGTTATGGAGAAAATGGGGAGATAAGTTTAAAGATTGAAAGCTGTTATACATTTACTGATTACCAAATACCATTCTTTTATATGGAAGCGAAATTTGGACCCTTAGAAAAAGGGATAAAACTATTGATATCACTCAAGATTAAATTTTTCAGAACAGTCACCCTTTTTGACCACAGGAAGAATGAGGAAATTTTTGAGGAGTTGAAAGTAAAACCAGTTTGTGAGAAACTAAGAAGATACAAATCAAATTGGCTGTGGCATGCAACAAGAATGAACAGGATGCCAAAAGTAATGCTGAATTATAGACCAAAAGTATGAAGACTATTTGGAAGACCCTTGAAGAGACTTAGATGGAGCTGCAACAGGTCTGTCACAGCCCAACTTGTGGCGGATGACGACAACGATAAAACAGGAAGGATTTGTAGTTTCCGTAATGTTAACACCTGGACTTAACATCTGAGTGACAAAGGGATTAAGCAAGAAAAACTTCCATTCGTTTCATAAAAATTGTCCATAGGGTTCCAAATACTGTACATAGAACGCTCAAACTCCACATGTCTTGGCTGTCATCTAAGGGATAGACCTGCACAGCATACAGATAACACATCATGTTGAACAGGTACAGTATGTGGAACTGCAAGAACATCTCAATTTTCTGGCTTCATTAGCTCCATGACCACTTAACTTAGAATATAGGTGTGTTTGGTTTTATCAATGTAAGTTAACCTAAGGAACATTCTCCCAAAGGAATGTGTATATATATATATATATATATACACGCACATATATGTTGTGTAGATATTTAAGTATATATTCTGTTTAAAATATATAATGTCTTGTAGGCTGACTGACATTTATTAATAGTCTCTAGAAATTGTGTGTGCCAAATGTTACCCTTTAATTTTGTGGCCTGTTAGTTTGTTTACTTGAAATAATAATAAAAATAATAATACAGCCTTCCAATATTTGATGTATAATGTGTGCTGGTATCCTTAAATATTGCAAAAAAAAATGAAATTTACTAAGTTCTTCCAATTACTATTGTTTTGATTTACGCAGACTATCCCTGTTGTCCTGATACCGTGGGAAGGAAAAAATGAAAAATCAGCATCATTTAAGGAATGAGACAGAAATATATATAGCAGTAAATAAACCACTGATGGTAGACAAGGCGGTACAGCAGTATCCAAATTTAGGTCCAGGTACAGGCCAAAAATAAATACAGAGTTTTCCAGTTTCAAAGTTTCCTGTGAAAAATTTTGGATTAAGCCCTACCCAAACTCCTGTAATAGTCATGTTAGATTTTCCTGCATGTCAAGTTCTGGTGTAAAAAGTTCCCCTGCTTTAGAAATTCTTTTTTTTTTTTTTAACTGTACAATAGTTTTCCATTAGTTTTTTGAGAGCCAGGCTCAGTGATAAAGAATAATCAGCCTATTGACCACTTGTCTCTGAAGAAAGAAAGAATGTCCCATGTGGAGAACACATCCGAGTTGTGACGTATCAGAAACTAAACTGTTTATTAGAATTTTATTAAATTTGGTATTGGAATTCTTTACAAAAAGCTGTCCAGCAAATGTGAATTTCATGACAGTCATACTTGAGGGCATAAATGTATACCTAACTATACATTGTATAAATTGACCAATATGGGTGAAATTTTGTATAGAAGATATCCATGTCATACTAATACAAGATTGAGAGTTTTGTGGAAATCAGTGCATTGGGAACCATACCTAAAATTTTAATCAAATTTGGGAGAAATTGGTGCATTTAAAGCCAGTCTTTACTTACAGGCATAAATGAAGGTATATTTTTACTTCCCACGTTACTGCCATCTGATTTGGGAGAAATGCTAAACGTCATATAAGCTATTCCAAGTTTTGAGAAAATCGGTGCTGGGAAGGTCATTTTTCTCTCATGGGCATAAATGAAATTGCATTTGCATGTGTACCATAAAACTGTGTGACACTGGGAAGTACAGTATGCCTTGGACAGTCTGTGTGATGTTTCACTGAGTACTCCATTTGCAGTTATGTTTACTAGCATATGCATCATGGAGGTGTTGCAGCATGCTTGGAAATTAAGTGCCAGTTTTGAAAGTTTGTTGCAGTCTGTGATAATTGTGCTGTGACAACAGCATTGAAGACATGTATTGAGAGCCCTTAGTTGGAGAACACGGATGAAAATTAAAAAGTGTGCTGCTGCCAGCAGCAAATGACTCGGGCATGTAGCTTTTTGGTAGTTTCTTATGACTTGTGCTTTATGAATTTTTTTGGCACTAAACTGCCTCCAGGTTGCCCAGAAAATGTACACTTGTGAGCTTCATTATTGAAATATTATGAAATTATTGCTTGGGGTTAAAATGCAAAAGTGGATCCAAAAAAATGAACCTAAACGTGTGTTTTTCTTATAAAATTTTTTCTCTTTGAAGTTCTTTTTCACTGGCACACTGACAGATATCTTATGCAGGAAACAGTATATTAAGGACAGGGATTGTCCTCTGGATTTGTGTACCCAAATACCAAGCAACCTGATGGTGTGATTGGACAGGAGGAATTCAGAATTAACCTTACAGTGATAATCAGGTTTAAATTCTATCTACTGTCCATGACGGGGGTTTTAAATTTGTAGTGCCCTTAAATACGAGTACATTCACAATTGCACAATGCACCAAGGTTGGCAGCATGTGAATAACTGAAGGTTTGTACAGTGCACTGAGGTCAGAACTGATGGATTAAAAGGACATTTACAAGCTCAGCAGCCTGCTGGTTAACAACAGGGAAAACAATGCTGGATGCCACAATAATGGTGAGTAGTTTTAAAAACTGCACTACTTACTAATGAATACAATTTTTTCTTTAGATTAAAGTGCCTTTCATACTTCTGTATTCATTTTCATGGGATGATATTTGACCAAAATTTATTCTGTACAGTTTGCTTATACCTGAGGTTATGAAAAATTACACTGGTCCAAAAAATTTAACTTTTTTTTTGTCCCACGAACTTCAGTATGTGAACTTAGCAGTACTTTTTATGCTGAATTCAGATATGTAGACAGAATTTTTTCTATCAGGCAGGGTTTCAAAGATACAGAGGAACTTAAATGTGCAAAATAATACTTTCCATGCTCATGAAACAGGCAGAAACTTTCCTCTAAAATGTAGAGCATATCTTCCGCCGGTATTTGGTGTCAGGTACGTCCCTCTTCACTGTCCAGCAGTAGTCTGCCGACATACTTGAGGACCACTTGCCTTGGTACCTCTTTTCCATAGCCATAATATCTTTGTGAAATATTTCACTGTGTTCGTCATTGACTTCACCAAGATTTTCTGGGGAAAAAATCCAAGTGTAACTCCAGAAAGTGGATTTTCAGACTCTCATTGCATCCCATAGCTTTGTACGAAGTCAACAGGTCCTGCATAACATTCTGATGTTGCACTGCTTTGTGATTTTCTAAGAAGTCCTTGCAAATCTTCTTAAGTGACAAACATGCATTTCTTTGAGTCTCCTTCAGGTCTTCATCAAACTGTTTGTCTTGCATCATTTCCCTGATATGGGGTCCTGTAAATATTCCCTCCTTGATTTTATGCGTCACTCACACCTTAGTGTCCTGGCGCAGAAGATTCCAGCCCTTCAACCTGGAGCCTAAAAGTTCAGGTTGCTTGTTTGACAGGTTCAAATTGCGGACGATATCATTCAGGCCCCCTTGAGTCAGCAGGTATGGTTATTTGGAAGAACAGGCTCGTGCAAATGTTGGCTCACAGTCTATATTGTTAGCTTGGCCTACATCTTCATCACTTGACTCACTATCACTCAGCATCATGTTTGTTGGAGGCTTTGGCACAGGTAACTCTGCACTGTGAGGTACTGGCCTCATCGCAGTTGGTAAATTAGGATATGGAACAGTGAGTTTGGACTTCGCTGTTAACACCAGTGACACTGGTGAGGCAGAAGTAGCAATCTGAAACATGGTCCATGGGGTCTCTCCAAACCATAGGAATGGCAAAAGGCATAGAGCGTGAACGTTTTTCCCATGCCGCAAGAAGCGTGGCACATGTCACACAACAAAAATGGGTAGCCTACATCTTGTCCTGCTCACACACTTTGCGGCCGAAGTAATGCTAATAGTATTTCTTAATCAGGGGTGTGAAAGATTGTCTTTGGGATTAGAATGTCACCTCACAGCAGATGTAGCAGAATGAATCCAATGAATTTACACACTTTATTGGAATATTAATGGTGAAACAAACACTATGTACTTCTGAAATGATAACACACTGAGCTCTGGCCAGCAACCAGTAGAGGACTGTTAGTCACACATGTATGACACATGATTGCTTGTTACAACATGCCCAGACTACCTCATACAGGTCACCCCCAGTGACTCACATACGTAGGCTTGTGCTTTCACATAGTCTGATACAACGCGAAAGGTGTGGGTGATAGAGAAATTCTGGAAACATATTTGAATTCAGCATCCAAAAATACATCAGAAACAGACATTTTTTCTCGTGGGACAAAATCGTTGTTGACCAGTGTTATCAGCATACAACATGTACAGAAAATCATACTCTGCTAAAAGAGAAAGAGCAGTTTCCTGGATAAAACAACAAAATGAAGAGGGGGTGTAGCAGTAGCAGTGGGGGTTGGTAAACAAGTAGTGTATTGAAAGAGTTGTTGTAGTCAGCTGTATAGTAGTATATAAGTTTCCACATAGGGGGTAGTTTCAGCAGAAATACATTTTTTTTTTAATTTCATCTCACCTCAGATGAGCACATTACCATAGCACCTTCAGACTAGTAATTTCCCATGTATTACAGTAAAAATACCAGAAAGGAAATCACAGATGCTAAAGAACTGGTTACCCAAGTTTATATTCCCTTAATAAAGAACTAAATACGTTACACAGAAGAGATTCCTGTTCAGTTTCAACATTGACAGTTATGGGACATTGATTTTCACTGTTAAGAAGCACGGATTTCCAGCATTTTCAGAGGGTCATGTAAAGTTACATTTCCACTGTGTACAAACTTAATCAATCATGAAAACTGATTGGGGGTGGTAGTTATACTAGGTTTCCTGTTTATGTGTTCTATTGGTATCAAGGACTTGTGTTTGTGTTCTTACGAAGACAACTTGAAGGGCTAGGTCGATCGCCCGAGGAAGGGTGATAGTTCTGCGGCCCACGAACCTTCACCGTGGCGAGGCAAGCGCCGAGGTTTGCGATAAGCCAAATTCTGTTTGGGCTTGTGGATTTTAAATTAAAAGTTTCGGCTTTGGGGCGGCATACCCGGCGTTTGGCTGGCGGGGGTACCTTTGGGCATCGGTAAGTAGTCGTATTTCGATCCCTGGCTCTTGTTGGCGATTATTGTGTCGCATGGCCGTCTCGGCGTCTGGATTGTACCGCCTGGCTGTGGAAGAATTGAGGGAGCTGTGTGTGGAGCGAGGACTAGATAGTAGTGGCCCGGTACGATCACTACGTCGCCGGCTGGTGGACCACATTAAGAGCGACCAAATGGACGGGGCAGAACAGGATCGGCCCGTGGTACAGGCAAGTGTCCCGACTGATTTGGGGTCTAATGGGGCAGAAATTGTTCCCCCAACTGGCGTCTATAGCTCTCATGGCGGCGGTGAGGACGGTCAGGCGATGGTGTTGGTAGAATTATTGCGTCAAGTTTCCCCGTTGCGTTCGGAGGAGCCGGAAGACATTTTGCGCCTGTTTGTTAGGTTTGGAGAGATCTATGACTTGGGAATAGTCGAAGATAGGGGTTTTATCATGAGAATTATGCCTCTGGATTTTGGTAGTTTGTTGAAATTTTTAGGCGATTGCGTGCGGGAAGGAGGTAGTTGGGCAGATTGTAAATCTCGGCTGTTAGACGAGTACTTTCCGTACTTCGTGAGAGAGAGGCTAATTCGTGACGTTATCGTGTTTAATTTCCAAGGAGAAGAGCAATCCCTGCGGGCATATATCGATCAGATTTTTCAAGCGGCAGACATTTTACGATACGGGGCGACGGAGCAGCAACTTGTGGACCGGTTTGTGACGAACTTTCATCCTCGGGTTTTAAGCCAGGCGGCGCTGCTGGACAGGCCTTCATCTCGGAAAGATTTGCAGCGTCTTGTCACTCTTATTGAAGAGAAGTGCTCAGTGGCGCGAGAGAGGCAGCGGGTCGGAATTGTCAGCAAAATGAATGAATTTTAGGAGGAGATAGAATCTTTTCTCTGCCATTATTTGTGAGAAGTATGGTGTCACAATACTGTCCCTTTAGGAGAAAAATATTCTATTCTCAGGTTTATGTACAATACCTTGAAGAATGAGAAGTCAAATTAGGGTTTTCATTTCAGTCAGTTTTGTATCCATCCAACTTCTAGCTTGGGATTGTGGTTTCAAATTAGGATTTGCTGCCAAAAATTGGTTGGCGTGTATATTTGTTTGTTCAGCAAACAACCGTCACATATCTTAAAAAATAAACTTCTGGAAAAATTCCAGAACACTACATTCATCGTCAAAGTTTACATTCACTCCACTTACACCAAAAAATGCAAATTTTGGATGTGCCACACTGTGGGGTACAAAAGGTGGTGAAAAATCTGACATTTCTTCATACGGTTCACTTTCATGCACAACATGCATGTATCTCACTCACTGTCTGAAACTTCCTCCCTTGTTTCAAATGAAAAATCATCAGATTCCTCAGAGAATACAACACTTTCATCTTATTTGTCTAGAACTTTGGAGATAACTTCTTCTGTAGGCAGATCCCTCTTTCACTTGTTACTTGTCGCTGCCATTTTTCCCACTCTAGACCATAGAGTGTACAGAGTTTCAAATAATTGTCATGGACGGTGTTGGCTGCCAAGAAGAAGGCCTCATAGAGGAAAACACGTCAGCTATTTCTCAGTACTAATACCCTAGTCATATCTCATCACACCCAGGAGATAGAGGGGGTGAGAGATTGAGGACGTAATAGTATGTCACACCCACTGAAATGGCGCAATACGTGTACGTACATATACATCATGCCCAGTTAAGAGGTTAATAATATATGTATATTTTAAAATGTATTAATATACTGTACTTTACTTATTATAAAATGAGTGTATTTTACCATCACTTTCATTCAAAATTTGGGCCCCACACTATTTAGCAAAGAGTAAACATGGCCCCTGTGCATGTCATGAAGGCAAAGGGGAAGTGGATGTACAGATCCACAAAGAGTCAAGTAATATTATCAACATTAAATTATTGTCGTCACATTAACACCGCACCAACAATCAATTTATCCATTTCTATATTTCTGAAACCTATGCCTCCGCATGTCCTGTCAAAAGCTACTTCTCACCTAAAAGGTTGATACTTGCAGCATAAATGCCATATTCTTTCGAAATGTTCTCTTAGTGTGCAAGTTTGGCTTCAGGGGGAAAGCTTCATCCTCTACGAAGTACAATGGCATACTTATGCTTGTACCTGGAATGTTTCTCATGGGAGGAACATTTAAGTCACCAGAACTAAACGCCTTTCCAAAACTTGAGTTACTAAAAACACTGCTGTCATTTTCACGTCCATAGGCTCCTATATCAATCAGTGTGAAGCATAAATTTGCATCAGCCACACCTAACAAGTTCATTGAGTGAAAGCTTTTGTAATTAAAATACAAAGATTCAGCGTTTGGTGGGCATTTGATGCAGCAGTGTTTCCCGTCTATACTTCCTATGCAATTAGGCATTTTACAAATGTCATTGAACTCATCTGCAATTCGCAGCCATTCCTCCGACGTAGGGACTGCCATATATAATGGTTGCAGTACCTTCCAAATGGTTTTGCCGGTCTCACGTACAATGCCTTGTATTGTATTCTTTCCAACTCGAAAAGAGTACCCCAGAGACGCAAATGACTCCCCAGTGGCAAGATACCTGAAACAGGTTTTCTTTGTCAGACTCCCAGAAATGTAAGGAGAAGTGGCATAATCTAAGAAGTAATTTACATGAGGGAGAGAAGGAAGTCAAAAGAAAAAGTGTCAGGAAGTGGAGCTACAGCGCAAGGGAAATGGTCGTATTACGATATAATGAATTTCTTGGAATATTACTTGCAGTGTAGAAATACGACAGGAAACTTTCCACAGACAGCAGCTGCAACAGTTTCATTCACCGATCCAGAAGACGCTGAAATCGGCGATTCTGAACTGGAAGGAGAAAGTACACCCAACGACCAGAATATGGAAGGAGACTCTAATAAAGAGGAGCAGCCAACAGGAGTTAAAAGAGGGAAAAAACCAAAATTAACAACTGTTGATATAGATCAACAATATTTGGATTCCTTAAAAGAAATTGGCAAAAGGATGGAGGAGAAAACTAATGATTCGGACAGAATGTTTCTATTGAGCCTCCTTCCTGCTATGAAACAGCTGTCACCATTGGAAAATATGGACTTCAGGGTTGAGGTGCAAGAAACCCTTTGATGAAAATTGAGACGGCACGCAGCTCGGGAAGTGGAGCTGATAAAAATACCAAGTACGTCATCAGCTTCCCCAGCCTTATCACAATACAGTGGCAACAGCCTTGTGGACTACACCTCTGTATCTGAAGGCCATGAAAGAAATGCCACCGATCTAGTAGCAGTTGTTCATCAGACAGGACCATCACTGTACAACACATTGTACGAGCTACAAAAAATGCCGTAGTAAAATATCGGAAAATTATATTATTCTCTTATTGTATTTGTTCTTTTTCATGATTTTAGAAATAAAAGTGCCATACTTATGACATTATATGAATTTCTGATAGTAAATTAAGGAGGGGATTCTGGGTTCGAATATCCATTACAATTCGAATTGAACAAAAAATACATAAGCTGCTATATACTCGTATACGGAATTGAAGAAATAAAGGTAAATAGGAGTAAATCGTAACACTACCAAGGACACTGTACAGGCGGTCTATGGCGTAAGCGCTACTAGACTCCTGGGCACTGAGTTTTATTGGGAGTGCCTGAATACAAAACCCTAATTTGGTAGCTGCGACGTAGCGAGGGCTGGCGTGGTATTAGGGGAAAGTTTATGTTATCAGCTGCCACCGTATCGTAGAGTTGGTTCAAGGGAGGAGGAAGGTTTGTAGGTATAGGTGTAGTCTGAATATAGTGAATGGTGCGTAGTTAAGTTTCGTAAGAAAGGCTTTCCAGTGGAGACGTTACAGTCGCGTCTGTGCTGGCAAGTGTAGACGCTAGGTCAGCAGGATTCGAGGTGGGGCCTGAACTGGCGTGATCTCGGCGTGTAACAAAGTACTGTCCAATGCAAAACAATTATCACTTGTCTATTCTACTCAAATCACTAATAAACATAAATTCAAACCCTACAACAAAGACCAGCTCTGGCCGTCTGTACCGTGCCCTCTGCAAGTGTTTGCCTTTCCACGTGAGCAACCGATGGTTCCGTAAATTTGGACTTTATACCGGTTAACTTTAGTGTTACTAACCAATACACAATCAGCCACTTCACCTACCTGCAGTGATCACTATTCCTGTAGCGATATAACAAATGACACTGTAATACTTCATTTACTTTATGTTATTGTAACTTCCAATATTCTGCAATTAAATCACTCAAATTATCACTGTTTGCGTTTAAACTTTAAAATAAATCACTCTCCTCAATTCACAACGTATTTTCTTTCTACTTGATCTCTTTCAACGTAGTTTCTTTGTTACAATTTAATATTATATGTAGGGTTGTTACTGCTGCAACTCTCGTAGGAAGTTCACGTCGTCGTAACCCAGTCCAGACTATCAAGTCTGCAGCTACTACTTTCGTAGGAAATGTAGCGCGTCTATCGATGTTCCCGTCCAGACTAGACTGACGCTTCCTTCAGACCCAAGCTTGGTCGAAAGCCACGCCAGTTACCAGTTCATTCTGGAAATTTCCAGCTTCTCCGTGAGAATTGCAACTGCAACTTCTCTACTCGAGAGTACAGCTAAGTAAAAACTGCTGAGTTGCTGATCACACACAAGTGCCAGACGACCAGAACAAGTAATCAAAACTTGCTACATTCTATTATAATTCAGTAATTACAGCTACTTATGCTCTAACCTTAAACTATTCTTTTAAACAAATTCTCATACAACTAACTAACTAACTCTAATTTCTTAAAACTCAAATTACTACAATGCTACATTAAACCCAATTTCACCTCATTATCTACCCTCTAAATAAAATTTCAATTACTCCTCAACAATTATCCATCAACGACGCATTGTTGCATCCACTCCCTTTGTACTAAGCCAGTACAACACTAATTAAGAAAAAATGTAGCTCCATTATTATCGAGAATACCTTTCTTGTCTCCTACAGATTTTTACAGCACGTACCTCAAAAAAATTGCAAGTCGTTCTTCAGGTGAAATCGCCCTCCTGTAGTTGGTGTTTTGTTTTCGTATTTCCTCTCCCACCAACCGCGACCGATGGTAGAACTGCTCGATATCCATTACAACTCGAATTGAACAAAAAATACATAAGCTGCTATATATTCTTATATAGAATTGAAGAAATAAAGGTAAATAGGAGTAAATTATAATACTACCAAGGACACTAATTAAGAAAAAATGTAGCTCCAGTATTATCAAAAAAATTGTAAGTCGTTCTTCAGGTGAAATCGCCCTCCTGTGGTTGGTGTTTTGTTTTCGTATTCACAAGTGCCAGCCGACCAGAACAAGTAATCAAAACTTGCTACATTCTATTACAATTCAGTAATTACAGCTACTTATGCTCTAATCTTAAACTATTCTTTTAAACAAATTCCTGAGTTCCAACATCCATTACAACTCGAATTGAACAAAAAATACATAAGCTGCTATATACTCGTATATAGAATTGAAGAAATAAAGGTAAATAGGAGTAAATTATAATACTACCAAGGACACTAATTAAGAAAAAATGTAGCTCCAGTATTATCAAAAAAACTGTAAGTCGTTCTTCAGGTGAAATCGCCATCCTGTAGTTGGTGTTTTGTTTTCGTATTCGCAAGTGCCAGACGACCAGAACAAGTAATCAAAACTTGCTACATTCTATTGCAATTCAGTAATTACAGCTACTTATGCTCTAATCTTAAACTATTCTTTTAAACAAATTCTCAAACAACTAACTAACTAACTCTAATTTCTTAAAACTCAAATTACTACAATGCTACATTAAAACCAATTTCACCTCATTATCTACCCTCTAAATAAAATTTCAATTACTCCTCAACAATTATCCATCAACCACGCATCGTTGCATCCACTCCCTTTGTACTAAGCCAGTACAACACTAATTAAGAAAAATGTAGCTCCATTATTATCGAGAATAACTTTCTTGTCTCCTACAGATTTTTATAGCACGTACCTCAAAAAAATTGCAAGTCGTTCTTCAGGTGAAATCGCCCTCCTGTAGTTGGTGTTTTGTTTTCGTATTTCTTCTCCCACCAACTGCGACCGATGGTAGAACTGCTCGATATCCATTACAACTCGAATTGAACAAAAAATACATAAGCTGCGATATACTCGTATATAGAATTGAAGAAATAAAGGTAAATAGGAGTAAATTATAATACTACCAAGGACACTAATTAAGAAAAATGTAGCTCCAGTATTATCAAAAAAATTGTAAGTCGTTCTTCAGGTGAAATCGCCCTCCTGTAGTTGGTGTTTTGTTTTCGTATTCACAAGTGCCAGACGACCAGAACAAGTAATCAAAACTTGCTACTTTTTATTGCAATTCAGTAATTACAGCTACCTATGCTCTAATCTTAAACTCTTCTTTTAAACAAATTCTCAAACAACTAACTAACTCTAATATCTTATAACTCAAATTACTACAATGCTACATTAAAACCAATTTCACCCATTATCTACCCTCTAAATAAAATTTCAATTACTCCTCAACAATTATCCATCAACCACGCATTGTTGCATCCACTCCCTTTGTACTAAGCCAGTACAACACTAATTAAGAAAAAATGCAGCTCCATTATTATCGAGAATACCTTTCTTGCCTCCTACAGATTTTTATAGCACGTACCTCAAAAAAATTGCAAATCGTTCTTCAGGTGAAAGCGCCCTCCTGTAGTTGGTGTTTTTTTTTATTTCCTCTCCCACCAACTGCGACCGATGGTAGAACTGCTCAATATTCATTCTAAAAAACCCATGAAATTTTTCTTTATCCTCGAGCAGATCCGGATACAAGTGGCTAAATATTCCGGAATTCTGGTCTCTTAATATTAATCGGGTGCACCCACATGTTCCATCTCTTACGACGCCACCTCCTTCTCCACATAATCGCGTGCAAAACAAACATGTTCTCCATCGCTGTAGACTTCTTTACTTGCGCGCTGTTCAAAGAGTACTAAAACCCCACTGGGATTCGCGCAGACTTGATTGGACTCGTCTCGGTCGGTGGGAACACCCCTTAAATCTAG
>Ga0209629_10000598_pt1 | contig 20228 bp, 19 predicted proteins | sample TergutCu122P5_FD_187286 | JGI IMG/M metagenome (GOLD analysis project Ga0209629, IMG submission 187286) | Cubitermes ugandensis P5 segment gut microbial communities from Kakamega Forest, Kenya - Cu122 P5 (SPAdes) (version 2) | ecosystem: Host-associated > Arthropoda: Insects > Digestive system...
TAATTTCATCAATAATATAATCAACAATGTAAGAAGGGGTAAAAAATGCGCCGTTTAACTTTCTGTCATTTTCGGGAATCAATAATTCCAAACAGTTTTCTAATGTCTTAATAGAATCGATTCCAAGAGTATTTATTTGGGAGCTTAATTCATTGTCGGAACTGTAATCAGATAGATAATCCAATAAGATACGAGAAAAAGAACAGTTCAAATAAAATTTATTCAAAAAATATATAAAAATTTCTCTTTCAACATCTTCAATGCTGAAACAAGATAATAAATCTGTAATTTTCCTATTTGATACCATTTGTTAATGATGACTATACGCAACAAAAATACAACATATTTTATCAACTGCAAAAAATATAATGTTATTTTTACGTTAAAATTTCGAGTCTTCGCATTTAACCCTTTTGCTCTATTGTGAAGTTGCTAGCAGACTATTGAAGGAAAGAGGTTTTTAAATCTGACAAATGATAAACGAAAAATCTTTTCCCCGATGCAATTAAATACCAATCCATCCAACTAAATATAAAATCACGGCATCCCACGTTGGTATTAATTGTTAAAATACACTATCCATTTGCCTAAAATCCGTCAGTAAACCGTCAGTATTTAAAACCAAAAGAGTTAGATTTTTCAACCTAACTCTTTGACTTTCGCCCGTCGGGGTGAGACGATTCGAACGTCCGACCACACGCCCCCCAGACGCGTACTCTAACCGGGCTGAGCTACACCCCGAACTTGAAAGCGCAAAATTACTATTAATTTCTAAATTATGCAACCTCTGCATGCAAATGTTTTTATTCATCACAGAACTGCACTGAGGATTATGTTTCGTTTATCATCATTAACAGCATCTGTATTCCGTTATTGCAAGCTCTTAAAATATTGCTTTCGCGATTTTGAGAGAAGTGGAATTCTTGCGATTGAATCCTTCCTCGATAGTATACGGCAATCCAAACCGTTCCAACAGGTTTTTCGGGAGTTCCTCCGTCGGGACCGGCAATGCCGGAGATGGCAATTACAGAATCTGTATTAAAATTACGATATGCACCGACAGCCATCGCTTCCACAACCGGTTGACTGACTGCTCCGTATGTTGTTAAGATGGAGGAATTCACATCCAATAACCGTTGCTTTATTTCATTGGAATAACAAACTACTCCTCCTTTGAAATAGTATGAACAACCCGGAATGGCTGTGATTAAACTCGCCAATTTTCCCCCGGTGCAACTTTCAGCGAGAGCTAAGGTTATTTTTTTTTCTCTTAATTGTTTATCTAAAATATTCTCCAAATTTTCATCGATTTCCGAAATGAGGTCTTCCTGCAAAAAAGCAAGTAATTTCTCACGTTGCTCTTCCATTAGGTTGGACAAATCTTCAGCGTCGGTACCTGATCCGGAAAGTCGTAGTCGAATTAAGCCGGAAGTAGGCAAATAGGCCAAATGAATAGCGGGAGGCAATTCGTTTTCGAATGCTTCCAATCGAATAGCCAAAAGCGATTCGGAATAATTTTTCACCCAAAAAGTGTGGTGCAGAATGGTATCGGCCGGATGGAAAAAAACTTTTAACCGGGGGAGAATTTCTTCCTTCATCACCCACTTCATTTCATAAGGGACTCCGGGCATTGAAACCAACACTTTTCCTTTTGTCTCGAACCATGTAACGGGAGCTGTTCCCATCCGGTTTTGAATGACCTTACAATTTTCAGGAACATAAGCTTGACTTCGAGTCAGTTCGTTTAGTTCTCTTCCTAATCCTCGGATAACGGTTTGAATGGTTTCAAGAGTTTGTTCATCAAAAACCAACGAGGTATTAAAAAACTTACAAAGCGTTTTCTTTGTAACATCGTCTTTCGTGGGACCGATTCCGCCGGTGACTAATACGACTTGAGTACGTTCCAGAGCTTTTTGAAAAGCCTCCATAATATCGCTTTCATTATCGCCAACCGTAGTTTTATACCGAACTTCGAAACCTATGGAATTCAATTCATGCGCCATCCAAGGGGAATTGGTATCTATTACTTGTCCGATTAACAATTCGTCGCCAATCGTGATTATTTCAACCGAGATCATTTATTTTCGTTTGTTTTCGGGTTGTTTTTTTGAAAAACCGGCCGATGCAGTTGATTTCTTTGGTGTATTTCCCTCGTTTACAATTTCAACCCCTGCATTTTTCTTTGCTTTCCATCCTCTGTACGCAAGCCATAATCCGGCAATAACAAACGGTATGCTGAGTAGTTGCCCCATATTGAGCATCATTCCCTGTTCAAAGTCTTCCTGATTGTTTTTTAAAAATTCGATGAAAAATCGGGATAAAAAGATACCGATAAGAAAAACGCCGAAAATCAATCCTTCATACCGGTAATCCTTATTTTTCCAATACAGATGCAAACAGATAAATGCGGTAAGTATATAACAAGCCGCTTCGTAAATTTGAGTTGGATGGGAAGGTAAGGAATAAATCGGAGCATACCCGTTCAACCAAGAAGGCAAGTTTTCAATAAACCGGAATCCCCAAGGTAGATTGGTGGCATGACCGTAAATCTCATGGTTCATGAGGTTGCCTAATCGAATCATTGCAGCTACAAAACCTACCGGTACAACCAGCCGGTCGAAAGTCCACAACATACTTCGATGTGTTACGGTTTTGGAATAAATCCAAACGGCGATAATAATTCCCAAAGTACCCCCATGGCTGGCTAATCCTCCTTCCCGAATATAAAAAATCTCGATGGGATGTGAAAAGTAATAACTCGGATTATAAAATAAAACATGCCCTAACCTTGCGCCTATGACCGTCGCAAAAATGACGAAAAAAAACAGTTTATCATACCAATCTTCCTTCAGTTGCTCATGTTTCCAAATTTTTTGAACGATCCATAAACCCAACATAAATCCTAAAACAAATGCAATTCCGTACCAACGAATTTCTCCAATTATGGGGAGTCTGAATGCAACGGGGTTTGCATTCCATGTTATAAAAGCAGGTATCATTCTTTGTTATTTTTTTCGATTAATTGTATTTGGATGCAAAAGTAACTAAAATATAAGATAATTGAAAAGATTAATCATTTTTTTCTCTTTGAATTGCGGTATTTTTAGTATGTTTGCAGAAGATTTATATAAATTTTAACAATACTATACATAAAAAAACAATCATGAATCGAAGAAATTTCTTGGCTTATTCTGCAGCAGCAGGCATAACCACAGCGTTTTCAAAAACTTTTTCTTTTGCAAGTAAAAGTTTAAATCTGCCGGATTCCGGCGCGGATGATTCCGGCGAATTATCTTATCATACCTTAGAGAGTATTCGGTTTACTCCGGTGAAATTAATATACCCTCGTTTGGTTGGTAAGAATTCTCATAAGGGAATCCATGGACTTGGTCCAACAGCGACTGTTTGCACACTGACAACCAAACAAGGAGCATCGGGGATTGGCATGCTTAGAAGTTCACAAAAAAAAGCGGAAGAAATTTTTTCTCAATTGAAAGGGAAAAAAATAACGGATGTTTTCGCTTTGGAAACCGGAGTAAGTGATCAAGCGCAAACTTTTGATATTCCTTTACATGATCTTGCCGGAATCATTTTGAATAAACCGGTATATAAACTTTTAGGAGGGGACCGGGCTATTCCTACAAAATATTACAGCGGCATGATTTATATGGATGATGTGGACATAAAAGATAAACAGGCCGGATTTGAAAAGATTCTTGAAGAATGTCAATATGACTATAACCGGGGTTATCGACAATTAAAATTAAAAATAGGACGCGGGTTTAAATGGATGTCGCCCGAAGAGGGATTGAAAAGAGATGTAGAAATTACTCGTTTGGTCCATCGCAATTTCCCGGATATCGAAATTTTAGTAGATGGAAACGATGGTTTTACCCCAAAAGATTTTATCCGCTATTTAGAACAATTGGAAGATGTTCCTATTTTTTGGATTGAAGAACCTTTCAGAGAAAACATCACCGACAATGCAATGCTACGGAAATGGTTGAATGAAAACATGAAAAGATCGACATTACTTGCCGATGGAGAAACGGATCCCGAATTGAAATTAATCTTGGAGATGGGTAAAAAACAAATTTTAGATGTTTTCATCGGCGACATCATGGGCTACGGATTCACCAATTGGAGGAAAGTGATGCCTGCCCTCAAAGAAAATGGTTTATTAGGCTCGCCTCACAATTGGGGAGAATACATGAAATCGATCTATTCGGCGCATATTGCTTGGGGGTTAGGTAATGTGGTAACCCTCGAAGGAGTAACCGCTTCTTCAAATGATATCGATTTCGGATATTACCGATTAGATAAAGGAATCCTTTTGCCGTCCGATGCTCCGGGCTTCGGAATGACTTTATTGAAACAATAAATTCAAATATCCCATGAAATTCCGGCGATTCAAATTTTTAATGCCGATTATTCTGATTATATTCGGCATGCTACCCATGGTCTTGTTATCTCAAACAAAAGGAAGCCCGATCGATTCCGTTCTGCCGGTGCGGGGCTTGGCAATTGCAGCGCCTTCCGTAAAAGGGATGGATTTATTTTTGAAATTCATTGAAGAAGAATTGGCTCCGGCACATTTTAACTTACTTGTTTTACGAGTCGATTGGAATTATGCCTATGAGTCGCATCCGGAATTAAGAGACGCTAATCCCTTAACAAAAACGGATGTAAAAAAAATAGTAACCATCTGTAAAAAATATAACATTCGTTTGGCGCCTCAGATTAATCTTTTGGGACATCAGTCTTGGGCTAAAACCACCGGTAATTTGTTGCGTGTTTATCCCGAATTTGACGAAACGCCGCAGATTAAAACCGAAGACTACAGCGGATGGCCGAATCCCGATGGTTTATATTGCAAAAGTTATTGTCCGCTACACCCGGAAGTACACAACGTCGTATTTGCTTTGATGGATGAGTTGATGGATGTGTTTGAAACCGATCTTTTTCATGCCGGCATGGACGAAGTATTTTATATCGGCGATCCGAAATGTCCGCGATGCAGCGGACGCGACAAAGCCGAATTATTCGCAGGTGAAGTAAACACTCTACGTAATCACCTGGCGCAACGAAACAGTCGGCTGATGATTTGGGGCGACCGTTTGATCGACGGAAAGACCACCGGTATCGGCGAATGGGAAGCCGCTATGAATACTACCTATCGAGCGATCGATTTGATACCGAAAGACGTATTTATTTGCGATTGGCATTATGAACGTCCGGATCAAACTGCCGTTTATTTTGCCATGAAAGGATTTGATGTAGCAACCTGCCCATGGCGAAAACCGGAAGTAGCTGTTCGACAAATGAACGACATGATCCATTTCAGGGAAAGCTCAACACCCTCAATGAAGCAACATTTTCAAGGAATCATCGCAACCGTTTGGAGCGGAACGGATCAATTTTTAAAAAATTACTACGATCCTGCCGGTTCTAATCAAACGGTATCGGATGCAGTCACTTTGAAACGATTGATGCAAGAATATAAGAAAACGGAAAGGTAAATCCGTATGATTATTGAAATAACCTTATTGAAATATTCTAACATAATCAATAACAAATTGTTGAGGAAGTCCTTTTAAATCAACCCCTTGTTGACCTCCCCATGCTCCGCCGAAAGCGAAATTCAAGATCAAATAGAAAGGTTGATCAAAAGGCCAGGCTTCCCATCCCGGTTCGTTGTTTAAAACGGAAAAGACTTTGGATTCGTCGAAATACCAATCAATTCGATCTTCAAACCACTCGATGGCATAAATATGAAATGCTTGATTCACATCGGAACAACCGGTGGAAGTACCTCTGCCGGTGCCCTTCGTATGATTGTATTTCCCGGTATGTAAGTTAAAATAGACTTTCCCCGGATCATAACCCACATATTCCATAATGTCGATTTCTCCGCTCTTGGGCCATCCTCCGTAAACCGATTTTGTAGGCATCATCCAGATTGCGGGCCAGGTTCCGAGACAAAGCGGAAGTTTTGCCCGCACTTCAATGCGTCCATATTTCCAATCCCCTTTGTTCTTGGTAATAAGACTTGCTGAGGTTACCGGACGTATTTCACCTGCTATCATCGCCGAATCATTCAAAGCTTGAATAATGAGATTCCCGTTTTCTACCCGGGCGTTTTCGAGCCGTCTGACTGTGTAGTATTGCATTTCATTATTACGAACGTCTCCCTCTTCGTAGCCCCATTTTAATGCATCCGGCAGACCCTGACCTGTAAATTCATCTGACCAGACAAGCCGGGTATATTTCCCCGACCCACACGGAGAGGATTGCGATTGCACTTTTTCATTATTACAGAAAAATGTTGCAATACAAAGCATTAAAAAAGAAATTGGTTTCATAAAAAATGATTTCATTTGTTTTTATATGCCAAAGATAAGCGTTTTGTTAATGTATACAAAAAATATCTTTAAAATAATTTGCATGTACCTAAAATCTATAATATCTTTGCGATATTATTTTAATATCATTTAAACTATAATTAATATGGAGACAAAAGAAGAAATCTTTGAAGGAGTACAAATCAATGGAATTGCGGCATTGTTAGCTAACATTCTATTGCTGATTGTTATCATCTTGTGGTTTATGGGGATAGCCAATTCATCCATGGCTCCCGGTTCAAAAGCGCTTTATTCGATTTTAGCAACACTTTTATTCATCTTCAACTGCATTGCCTGGGCGGGATTCATACAAATAGAGCCGAATGAAGCCCGAGTAATGGTTTTTTTTGGTACATACAAAGGAACGATCACAGACAATGGCTTTTTCTGGGTCAATCCTTTTTATACCAAGAAAAAACTGATCTTACGCGCCCGGAATTTAGATGCCCAGCCGATAAAAGTGAACGACAAAAAGGGAAATCCCGTATTAATCGGACAGGTATTGGTCTGGAGGGTGGTGGATACCTATAAGGCGTCTTTCGATATCGACAACATGTCGAAATCAAGTCCTTTATCAAGAATAGACAACGTTCAGGACAAAATGAAATCGTATGAAGATTTTGTGAAAGTTCAAAGCGATGCAGCACTACGCTATGTAGCCGGAATGTATGCTTATGACAATTTAGAAAAAGAAGACGAAAAAGTCACTTTGCGTTCCGGCGGTCAGGAAATTAATGATATTCTGGAGCAACAGTTGAACGAGCGCTTGGCTATCGCCGGAATTGAAATTGTGGAAGCCCGCGTCAACTATTTGGCTTATGCCCCGGAAATTGCAGCCGTGATGCTTCGTCGTCAACAAGCGGAAGCCATTATCAGCGCTCGTGAAAAAATCGTAGAAGGAGCAGTAGGAATGGTGAAACACGCTTTGGCAAAACTCTCTGCAGAAAAAGTGATTGAATTAGACGATGAAAAGAAAGCCGCTATGGTTTCCAATCTATTGGTCGTACTTTGCAGCGAAGAAAATGCGCAGCCGGTTATTAATTCGGGAACTTTATACAGCTAATTATGCCGAAAGAACTTAAATATTATGAACGCCAGCGGATTCCATGGTGGATGATTCTACTAATTGCTATGATTAATGTTCCGTTTATTACCGGATGTATTGTACAATTGGGCATGGGAAAACCTTGGGGCGATAAGCCTATGAGCGATACAATGCTTATTATTGTTACGGTATTAATTGCTTTATTAACAATAGGCTCTTCTTTTTTGCGTTTGGATACGGTAATAAATAAAGAAGGCGTTTATGAGCAAATGTTCCCGGTACAGTTAAAATTCGGATTCACTCCCTGGAGTTATATTTCGGATGTCAGTTTAAAGAAAAATTTTTGGGTTTACGGAGGTTGGGGCATTCGTTATAACGGCTTTGGTGAAAAGTCTTATTACTTATCCGGAAATAATGTAATACAATTAACGTTGATGAATGGTAAGAAAGTATTAATCGGAACCCGAAAACCCAAAGAAGTTGCCGATTTTCTAAGTAAATTAAATGAAGAAAGAAAACAAGAATAAAAACTTTGTTTTACGTATCGATAACGAACGAATGAACGCCATCGAAAAATGGGCGGCTGACGAATTTCGCAGCGTCAATGGGCAAATCATCTATTTATTGGATCAAGCGTTGAAGAAAAATGGTCGATATTCTATGACAAGAAATGACGGATAATCGTTATATTATCGGCTTTTATTGTTCATCTCTCGATCGTATTCATTGATTATTTTTTTAATAAATAATGTAGTATATTTATATAAATATATTACTTTTGCGGGGAAATAATAATTCCTAAACACGCATTAAAGAAAAATATCAGATGTGGAAAAAAAATTATTTATTCCTTTTATGCTGTATAACAGCATGTTTAGGAATTTCAGCTCAAGAATCGGGTCGATTTTCAGCAGGCTTGGAATTGAGCACTACGGGTTTCGGTATTGAAGTAGCTACACCTTTAAGCTCCCGGTTCGCCCTCCGAGGAGGTATCTCATTTTTGCCTTATAGCCACAATGCCACTTTCAAAACATCAATTGATGATGGATTTAAAAACAAAATCGATAATGCAATCGCATTTGACCCCGAAATTGCTGCCGTTTTGAGTCAAAAAGGCTTACCAACAAGAGCAAACGATATCAACACCAATATAGATGCAACTGCAAAATTAGACTTTTCCAATGTAAAAATACTCGCCGATTTTTATCCGACAGAAACCGGTGCATTCCATATTACTGCCGGAGTGTATATTGGGAGAAATAAACTCATAAATGTAACAGGTAAAATGGATCAAGCGCTCGAAGTGCTAAATGTGTTGAAAGATAATGGTTATGACTTATTCAGCGAAAATATTGTCATCGACAATACTGCCGGTTATCAACTCTCTGCAAATGATCTAAAGAACGTCAGAGGAGCGCTTACAATTAATTCCGCTAAACCTTATCTGGGAATCGGATTCGGTCGAGTTGTACCTAAAAGCCGTGTCGGTGTAAAGGTTGATCTCGGCGCCTATTATCAGGGAACACCTGAAATTACAAGCGACAACTTAAACATACAAAAACTTATAAACGATAAAGTTGCTGATCTATCTGATTTATTAAAGAACTTTCCAATTTATCCGGTTCTATCGATCAAAATTAATTTCAGAATTTTTTAATATAACATCAATGTACGTAAATAGATTATGAAAGTAGGTATTCCAAAAGAAATCAAAAACAATGAAAACCGGGTTTCATTAACGCCCGGAGGCGCTCATACACTTATTCTGCATGGGCATACGGTCTATGTCGAAACGCAAGCCGGAGTAAACAGCAGTTTTAGCGACGATGCATACATGCAAGCGGGAGCGCAAATCTTGCCGACAGCGAAAGAAGTATTTGCTTCAGCAGATATGATTATAAAAGTAAAAGAACCCATTCCGGTCGAATATGACATGATTCGCCCCAATCAACTGATTTTTACTTATTTACATCTTGCGGCTGACAGAGAATTAACAGAAACTTTGATCCGTACCGATGCCGTTTGTTTGGCTTATGAGACAGTTGAGAAAGACCACTCGCTTCCTTTGTTGATTCCCATGTCGGAAGTAGCCGGAAGAATGTCGATTCAGCAAGGCGCCAAATACCTCGAAAAACCGCAGGGTGGAAAAGGTATTCTTTTGGGAGGCGTTCCGGGAGTAAAACCGGCAAACGTTCTGGTTTTGGGAGGCGGTATTGTAGGCACACAGGCTGCTTTCATGGCTGCCGGATTGGGCGCTCATGTTACGATTATGGATATTTCATTGCCGCGCTTACGTTATTTAAGCGAAATCATGCCGGCGAATGTAGATACCGTGATGTCGAGTCATTATAATATTGCACAGATGCTACCTTCGGTTGATTTGGTAATTGGCGCCGTATTGATTCCCGGAGCCAAAGCGCCTTACCTGATTACCAACGAAATGTTGAAATTAATTAGTCCGGGGTCGGTCTTGGTGGATGTAGCTATCGACCAGGGCGGCTGCTTTGAATCATCATATCCGACAACGCATGCCGAACCGGTTTATGAATTGGCAGGCGTAACGCATTATTGTGTAGCCAATATTCCCGGAGCCGTTCCGATGACTTCCACCTTAGCGCTTACCAATGCCACATTCCCATACGCTTTGGCTTTAGCCGATAACGGATGGGAAAAAGCTTGCGCTAAATATCCCGACCTCAAAGCCGGATTAAATATTGTCAATGGGAAAGTCGTTTATAAAGCGGTTGCAGATACTTTCGGACTTAAATATGAAGCTATTTAAATGATGAAAAAATCAATTTTAATTCTCGCAATTCTTTCCGTTATAATTGGATGCACAAAAACAAAAGAAGCGGAAAAAGCCGCTGTACCTTCTCAAACTATTATTAATGTAATAGATACTATTATGTCTAAAAACACGAATGCAGATAAAGCGCTGATAGAAAAAGGCGTCCGCCAAGTTGCCAAACTTTGGAAACCGGAAGACGGTTCGGAAGAAGAATTCAACCGTTTCTGCTCGGATAATTTCGTTGCCGATCCCGAAGCAAAAAAACAATTATTCCTGAGAATCAGTGAATATTTGGAAGTTATCTTTGGAAACTTTAATGAGATGACGCTTGGTTTACGTAGAAACACCGACCAAGCGACCGGACCTTTACTCCCAATCGACGAAGCTTTTGCAGCCTACAGTCCGGACTCGCATTTCAGTGACGATTTCTTTACCAACAAATTGGCTTTTACCATCGCTCTCAATTTCCCGCAATTATCGCTGGAAGAAAAAGAATCGCTTGGAACCGATCGCTTGGCTTGGGCATATTCCCGTCTGGGAGATTTATTTACCAAACGAATTCCTGCTAATTTGCAACAAGCATATAGTCAATCCCTAAGCGATGCCGATGTCTATATTTCAAAATACAATATTTATGCCGGTCATTTATTAAACGATAAAGGAGAAAAGATTTTCCCGGAAGACATGGTTCTTTTGTCGCACTGGAATTTGCGTGATGAAATAAAAGCCGATTACAGTGGCGGAGAGAAAGGACTTCAAAAGCAACAAATGATTTATGAGGTAATGAAACGGATCATCTCTCAAGATATTCCGAAAGAAGTGATCAATTCGAGCGATTACGATTGGAATCCGGTCGATAATACCGTTTCCCAAGCAGGAAAACCTGTAACAGGGACGAAGGAAAATACGGTACGCTACGAAAAATTCCTGAATAATTTCAAAGCCGTGAAAGCAATCGATCCGTATGCCGGAAATACTTTCATCGACCGAAGTTTTTCGGAAGACATGGAAGTTTCCGTTGATGATGCGGAAACCTTATTCAAATCCTACCTGTCTGCTCCTGAAATTCAAACCGTTGCCCGTTTGATTGCTCAACGTTTGGGACGAAAATTACAAGCATTCGATATTTGGTACGACGGATTCAAAGCTCGCAGCAATTTGAATGAAGACAAACTGAGCGAACAAACCCGAAAGCTCTATCCCAACCCGGATGCGTTTAAGAAAAATACGCCGGTCATTTTAATGAAATTGGGATTTACTCCCGAACGCGCTAACTATATAACCGAAAAGGTGAATGTTGATGCTGCCCGGGGCTCCGGACATGCATGGGGAGCCACCATGAAAGGACAACACGCGCATCTTCGAACACGTATTCCCGCAGGCGGAATGGATTACAAAGGATATAACATTGCTATTCACGAATTTGGGCACAATGTGGAACAAACGCTTTCGCTTTACGATGTTGATTATTATATGATGAATGGCGTGCCAAATACCGCTTTCACCGAAGCTCTGGCTTTTGTTTTCCAAAAGCGGGATTTGGATTTGCTGGGGATTAAAGACAACGATCCCAAAAAAGAAGCGATGGATGTTTTTGATAAAGCTTGGCAAATGTATGAAATCACCGGAGTGTCGTTATTGGACATCAGCGTTTGGAAATGGCTGTACGCCAACCCGAACGCTACTCCTGAAGAATTGAAAGGAAACGTCATTCGTTTGGCGAAAGAAATATGGAATGAATATTACGCTCCTGTTTTTGGCATCCAAGACGAACCGATTTTAGCAATCTATTCGCACATGGTCAGCTATCCACTGTACCTTTCGGCGTATGCTTTCGGACAAATCATTGAATTTCAATTGGAACAATATTTAAATGGAAAGGATTTCGCCAAAGAAATCGATCGCATTTACCGTTTGGGACGATTGACGCCCAATCAATGGATCATTCAGGCAACCGGCAAACCGCTTTCGGTAGAGCCGTTATTGGAGGCGGTAAGGAGCTTTAAGATTGAATAAGATATATAGAATTTCCTGAGAAACAATCATGAGTCAAGAAAATAAATCATATTTTCAATGAATTATTTTGTTGTCAGTCAATAATCATACTTACTGGCATAATTCTTTTTACTGACACAACATTTTTCGTAACCGTGTATATTATTGCCATCCTATTAAAATCAATACGACGAACATTATTTCCGTATTTTTTCATACGTAAATAAATATGTTTAATTCGCCCTTCTACAAGCGAAAAGTTAATAAATCGAACCATAAAGACAAAACAAAAGAAAGCATTCATCATAAGACAAACGCACGGCTATTGAGTTTATGTAATACAAACAACAGATAAGAAAATTAAAATTTCATACACGTGCTATTAGGGCAACTACCTTGGGTGCTTATCTGTTGAAACCAGTTTCATAATCGACTTATTCCGTAATCGGAATCTGCCAGTAAAAATCGGCCTTTTATGTATTGGTTGTGTTTGTAAATCGGATTTATCCTGTGTTCGGTAAAGAATTTAACGCTACCTTGTAGCCTAATTTTTCCAATTCTTTCTTCAGATAAGCTTTTCGTTTGGATTTTATCTTGCTGTTGAGGTAATCTGCGCCAAGTTCCCTGTAATGCTCTTTCCCGCTCAAGATATGATAGACAGACTTCAGGATCGAATGTCCTACGGCTATCAGGGCGCGTTTCTTGCCCCGTCTTGCTGCCAATCGATGGTATCTTGCCGAGTAATAAGTATTTTTAGTTCTTGTCGCAGCCCATGCCACTTCTGTGATAACCGCCTTTACCTGCTTATTTCCGTGTGTAATGCGTCCACTTTTTTTTTACCGGCGCTTTCATTATTGCCGGGAGCAACTCCTGCCCATGAGGCAAGATGTTTTTCGGTTGGGAAAGCATTCATATCCAATCCGATTTCAGCTATCAAATCTTCAATGGATTTGGTACTCAAACCGGGAACTTCTTTTAACAGTTCCAAGACATTTTCGTAAGTGGATAACATACCCTTTATCCGTGAAGTAATTTTAGCTATAATTGCTTCGCAGGAAAGAATATCTTCCTTGATCGCTTGCAGCAGGAAAACATGATGTTCTGTTACCACTCCTTCGCAGGCTTCGTAGATTTCTTCCTTACTTGCCTGCAATTTTCCATGATAGACTTCTTCGATGTCTTTCATACTGACTTTGCCGTTTGCACACAGTTTGTCAATCAGTTTTGTCCCAACAACACCCTGCGTATCACTCAACACACTTGACAGTTTTATATTGCAGTCTTCAAGCAACCGAATAATACGGTTCTTCTCCGAGGCAATCTGTTCTATCAATTTTCGACGGTAACGGGTTAAATCACGTAATTCGCGTTGCTCTCGTGGTGGAATGTAACTCGGTTTGAGTAATCCGGCCAAAAGCAATTTACAGAGCCATTTACTGTCACGCTTGTCTGTCTTGTGACCAGGAACATATTTTACATGACGGGCATTGACTATCCATACCGTCATGCCCGATGGTTCAAGGACATGATAGACTGGTTTCCAGTAAACACCTGTGCTTTCCATAACTACATGGGTTATACCTGAACTCAATAACCATTCTTTCAATTCTGTCAAAGATCGCGTTGTAGCGCCAAATTCGCGGGTCTCTCGCTTAAGACCTGCGCCATCTATCGTTGCTACCACTGTTTTCTTGTGAACATCCAAGCCGCACCCGCGTTCAACAATTTGTTCAAATAATACTACTTCTGCCATAATAATAATGTTAAAATTCGTAGCAAAGATAGTGATACTTGACATTTTACATCTCCTCGGGTGCGTTATTCTAAATCATGGGTGTTTCATAATAAATTATGCTGTTCGGCAAGAGCGCGAGTATTTACTCCGTACAGTTTGCTCAACAGATTAAAACAATCATCAAATGCTTCATCTACGCCAATACTCGAAGCGGTTTCAATATTTTGGGTTTCGATAAATTTTTCCGTTTGATATTTATTTTTGTTAATTGTTTTCGACACTTGTTCAACAACGAAATATTGTTCTTCAAGCGGTAAATTAATAATATTTTGAATAAGTGCTGCTGTTTCCATAATATGTTTTTAACGCTGAATCAAAGAACATGAATATGATTTATTAAATAATTCACGCTGTAAAGATAATTTTTTTTTTATGTATTACAAAATATATTCGACATTGTCGCAACCGGTGAATGGAAGTCAACGCGATCGAAGTTTCTCCCTCAATAAGCCCGGTATTTCCGAAGGCTCGTTGGCAACCTTAACTCCTACGGCTTCTAAAGCGGCAATTTTTCCTGCCGCTGAACCCGATCCGCCGGATATGATGGCGCCGGCATGTCCCATCTGCTTTCCCGGAGGCGCCGACTGTCCTGCGATAAAGCCGACTACCGGTTTGGTCATATATCTTTTAATATATTCAGCAGCCCTTTCTTCTGCATTTCCACCGATTTCGCCAATCAATACAAGGGCATCCGTTTCCGGATCGTCTTGAAACAACCCGAGAAGGTCGCAATAATATAAACCGACAACCGGATCACCTCCGATACCGACAGCGGTAGATTGTCCCAATCCGTTTGCCGTCAAATGATACACTACTTCATAAGTCAGTGTTCCGCTGCGGCTGATCACTCCGATATTTCCTTTTTTGAATATTTGTGCCGGCATTATTCCCGCCAAACTTTTCTCCGGCGACATGATTCCGGGACAGTTAGGACCTATCAGCATGGAACCTTTCAGTTGAACAAAGCGGTATGCCTCCACTACATCCAATGTTGGTATGCCTTCAGAAATGCAGATGATAAGTTTTATTCCCGCATCGGCAGATTCCATAATAGCGTCGGCGGCAAAGCGGGCAGGGACATAGATAATAGAAGCGTTTGCCTGTGTTTCTTCAACTGCCTTTCCAACTGTGTTAAAAACAGGTACCCCAAACAATTCCGTTCCTCCTTTTCCCGGAGTGACGCCACCGACAATGTTGGTTCCATAATCTAACATTTTTTTTGTATGAAAACTGCCGTCTCTTCCGGTGATTCCCTGTACGATCAATCGCGTCGATTCATTGATAAGTATGCTCATGTTTTCTTTTTTTTCGATTTAATTTTTAGAAGTTTCAACTGCTAATCGGGTAGCGTCGCTCATTGTTTCCGCTACTTTGAAACGAATGCCTGTTAGCATTTCCCGCCCGGCTTTTTCGTTTGTCCCCGTGAGACGGACAATAACCGGAATGTCGGTTTTCAACTGCTCAAAAGCGGTCAGTAAACCGGAAGCTATATCATCGCAACGGGTAATGCCGCCAAATATATTGATGAGCACAACTTTTACTTTCGGATCTTTCAGCAACAGCTTCATCGCGTCAATTACTTTGCCCGGATTGGAACTTCCTCCGATGTCGAGAAAATTGGCAGGAGTTCCGCCATACAGTCTGATCATATCCATTGTGGTCATCGCCAATCCGGCGCCATTGACCATACAGCCTATTTCTCCATTCAAACGCACGAAACTGACTCCTTTTTCTTTTGCCTCAGATTCTATTTTTTCGTCTTCGGTAGGATCAAATAAACTTAAAATTTCCGGTTGACGATACAATGCGTTATCGTCAAAGGTCATTTTTGCATCTATTGCGATTAATTTTCCCTGTTTGGTGAGAACAAGCGGGTTAATCTCAGCCAAAGATGCATCTTTATCTATAAATAATCGATATAATTTTTGCAATATGGAAGCCATTTGATTCACTTGAACCACATCATTAAAAAGGACAAAAGCATATTTACGGGCAAGATAATCGGGGATGCCAACCAAAGGATCAATCGGAAATTTATGTATTTTTTCAGGCGTTTTGGCTGCGACCTCTTCAATATCAACGCCTCCTTCGGCGCACATCACCAGCACGACCGATTTTGAATTACGATCGATAACAAAGCTCGCATAAAACTCCGTTTCAATATCTACTGCCTCGCTGAGAATAAATTTCTTTACCGGAAAACCATTGATCGTTAACCCTAATATTGTTGATGCGTATTTATAAGCTTCTTCACTGCTTTTTGCCAATTTTACGCCTCCGGCTTTTCCACGCCCTCCCGTAAGCACTTGAGCTTTCACTACAACCCGTTCTGTCCCAAGTTCTCGGTAAGCAGATTCTACTTCGCCGGCTTCATGGCAAAGAATATGTTTTTCAACAGGTATTCCGTAGGATGAAAACAATTCCTTGGCTTCAAATTCATATATTTTCATACGTATATAATTTGTTATTAAAGGTCATATTGAACTCGCATGTTCATTTTCTTGGATGTATAAGGTACATGCTCGTTTCATATAAATACTTTTTTTTTGATTATTTAAAGTGCAAAAGTAGAAATAAAAATGCAATAATAGATGGAAATAATGAAAAATCTTTTTGGGAAACTGACAAAAAGATTTTTTTCACCGGCAAGTTCGTTTATAGAGCAACCTCATTGCGAGAGCTTCGAGGAACGATATATTAAAAATTAATTTTATTTAGCGGTATATAAATACCTTTTAATACTTTTCTTGGGTGTTTTTTCAAATTCGGTCGGATAAAATTGAATCTCTGCAATTTTTTCGTAGGAAGCAACCGCCTTATTCAACGTCTCTTTGTTTTGTTCCATAATCGCTTGTAAATCGTCCGCAGATATTTTGGCTTGATCGATTGCTTCCTGCTCAGGATAAACCAAAGCAATCAATCGTTTATTTTTTTCGATTACCAAACTCTCCATGACATAGGGAAGATTGTTCAGTTTCGATTCAATTTCTTCCGGATAAATGTTTTGCCCGCTGGGACCAAGTATCATACTTTTCGACCGTCCGCGAATAAAAATGTTGTTGTTTTTATCGATAATACCGAGATCGCCGGTTCTCAACCATCCGTCGTTTGTGAAAGCTGCGCGGGTTGCTTCTTCATTTTTATAATAACCGAGCATTACATTTTGCCCTTTTACCTGAATTTCTCCAACAATGCTGTATGGATCTTCTGAATCAATCCGAACTTGCATGCTATTTAATATTTTTCCGCAGGAATGAGGAATATATTCTTCATAAAGTGAAAAACTTATTAAAGGGGCACATTCGGTCATTCCGTATCCGACTGAAATCGGAAAATTGATTTTAAGTAAAAAATCTTCCGCTTCGGCGTTAAATGCTGCGCCTCCGATAATCACCTGCCGGAGATTTCCACCCATCGCTTTCATTAATTTTTTCTTAATCTTTGCATATATTTGTTTATCCAATAAAGCAAAACGAAGGGCCAATTTGATGGGTCTTTTTCCTAATAACGGGATAATCATTTTCTTATATATTTTTTCAAAAATGAGTGGAACAGAAACAATGAGTTCCGGCTTAATTTCCGCAAACGCATCCAATAATATTTTAGGCGCCGGCGTTTTACCCAGCAAAGTCACATGACATCCCGCCGTTAAAGCGTAAAGATAATCAAAAGCAATTCCGTAGGTATGAGCTAAGGGTAAGAACGACAGCATGCGGTCGCCCGGCTTCAAATGAAAAGATTCTTCGGCAAAATCCATGTTTCCCGATAAATTGTTTCCGGTAATCATCACCCCCTTGCTAAAGCCCGTCGTTCCGGAAGTATAATTTAAAACAATGATCTGATCGTTTGATTGATTCGAATAGTTTATATGCTGAGGACCAAATCCTTCCGGATATTTTTCATTAAACAGATCATCCAAACGGGATAAATAACGGTCTATATTTTCGCCATTTCGTTGACAGATTAATCGAAAATTATTAAGAGAAACCACGCCTTTTATATCGGGAAATTGATCCGTATCCAACGTATTCCATATCGAATCGGAACAAAACAATAAGCGAGAATTCGAATGACCGACAATATGGCTGATATCCGCCGAATTAAAATCCTGTAAAATAGGGACTATCACAGCACCGTAGGTAAATGTGGCAATATCAACAATTCCCCAATTGGTAGTGTTTTTCCCCACCAGAGAAATTTTATCTCCTTCTCTTATCCCGCATTCTTTGAACAAAATATGGAGTTTGGCAACTTCCTTTGCTAAAGCGCTGTATGTGTAATTCACGTTAGTCCCGTAATCGGATAAAGCCGGTAAATCGAAGTTTTTCTTGAAACTGTTTTCGAAGAGTTTAATGAAAGTCATAGTATTTGCACAATAATTTGTTTTTTGTGCAAAAGTACAAAATATTTCTTTTCAAGCTTCCTTTTTCCTCGATATTGTAAATAAAAACTCCAAACCGCCTTCTTTTCTGTTTTTTACCAAAATATTTCCCTTGTGAAAAGCAATGGCGTTTTTGACAATGGAAAGTCCTAACCCGGAGCCGCCGCTGTCTCGTGTACGACCTTCATTAATTCGGTAAAACCGCTCAAATAAACGGTTCAGGTGTCTTTCGTCGGCGATGCCGCACCCTGTGTCGTAAAATGAAAAATAATAGAAATCTTTGTCTTCGTTATATTTGTTAATCCAAATGTTTATGTTTTCTCCTGCGTATCGTATCACATTATCGATGAGATTTCGGAATGCGGCATACAGCAGGTTTTGATTTCCTTTGACCATTAATTCTTCGGGAATATTCCACTGCATATTAATATTCTTTTCTTGCAGGGGCAGAGCGAAGTCATCTTTGAGCGTTTGAAGCAGGCAATAAATATTGACATCTTCCATTTTGAACGATTTCGGCGCTTCTTCCATTTTGGTAATCAGGCTTATATCCTGCATTAACTCCGACAATACCATAATTTGTTGATGTGCGCAAGTGATGAAATAATTTTTCTTTTCTTCGTCCAACGGTTGCTCCAATACGGTTTCCAAATAGCCGCGAATACTTGTAACGGGCGTGCGAAGTTCGTGCGCAATGTTTCCCGTCATTTCCTGTTTCAACAGACGTGTTTTTTCTTGTCGGGTTATATTATTCAAAACTATTTCAAATCCCTTATCTTCAAATTTGTTCACACGCAACGAGAAAATTTTTCCTTGACGGTGGATTTGTGTTTCAAAATATTTTCCTAAACCTGCCGACAAAAACCTGTTCATTTCATCAAAAGCGGCGTCCGTAAAGACGACTGATAAATCGCTTGAAGGCTCATCGACAACGGTATTGAGGTATTGAATGAATAAACCGTTATAAAATTCGACCTTTTTGTCGGCTGTAAAAAAACATATTCCTTCTTCGGAAGTGTGAACGTGTTGCAATAATTTTTCTCGCTCTAAATCGGTTTTCTTTTTGCTTTCTTGAAGTTTTCCGAAACGTTTAATGATGATATTCATTAGCAAGAGCATTGCCGATAAGAGGGCAACGACGAAATAGAGGAAAGTTTTATCGGTTTCTAAGAGGCGTTGCGTATTGATGTCGTAAGGCAACGCAACGCGGATATAGCGGTCGTCATACTTTCGGGCAAAGTACAGGTACTTATGATTGTTGGATGTAGAAATACGAATATCGGTTCCTTTGCCGTTTTCAGATGCAAGAATGATTTCCGGACGTTGGGAGTGATTTTCTAATTGTGAAATATCCTTTATGGAATTATCAAATTGCACAATTCCCTGTCTATCAATCAAACTGACGCGGACATTTTGCGGAAACAGCCGTATCAGGCTGTCCAACACTTCCGTATGATTATTATTGCCCTGCAAGGCTGAATGAATGATTTCGGCAAATGTATCAAGTCTTTCTTCCAACGAATGAGTTCTAACGCTTTTATCGCGCGATTGCTCAAACGCTACCACACCGGCAGTGAAAATGATAAAAATAATTGCGAAATAAAGGAATAATCTCTGTTTGTAACTCAAGCTCATACAATTATGAATTATGAATTAAATCTGTAACCGTAGCCCGGTCGGTTGGTAATCATAGAGGCGTATTCGCCCATTTTTTTCCGCAACCGCGTAATATGAACATCTACAGTCCTTTCAACAACGTAGGGCGTTTCTTTCCATAAGCAATCAATAATATTATCGCGTGAAAACATTCTTTCGGGATTTTC
>Ga0209629_10000599_pt1 | contig 20216 bp, 10 predicted proteins | sample TergutCu122P5_FD_187286 | JGI IMG/M metagenome (GOLD analysis project Ga0209629, IMG submission 187286) | Cubitermes ugandensis P5 segment gut microbial communities from Kakamega Forest, Kenya - Cu122 P5 (SPAdes) (version 2) | ecosystem: Host-associated > Arthropoda: Insects > Digestive system...
CAGTGCACAAAATACAGTACTGTTATGTCTTCAGTATAACTGCTTTATTTGCAATCAAAATTTCAGAATGATATACTACCAAATGCCATCACTGGTAGCACAATTATTCATGGCCTTCTGACAGTGGTTCCCATTCAAAAAACAATAAAACAGCAACCTTTAAAAAACATTAATTTTTCTTGTGCAACCACATGTTAATAATATGGGTAATGATTTAGGCTGCTGGCACACTAACCTAATTAAATCAAGTCAAGTTTGACATGCAAAGATGTTGCAGTCATCCATGAGCAACTTTACTGAACTCAGCTTGGCACATGCACTGTGTAAGAGATGAAAAGCAAGTTTACATAAATTTAAAAAATGGGCCTACCTTTGTAGTATCTTAGCACATCATATTCAGATAGTACATCTAAAGCCTTTAGAATTCAAAGTTTAGTTTCCTGTTTTTGAATCACAGCACCAGTTATCTTCAACTTTTAATACTGCAATTAAAACAGTGTGACCTGGTAAAACTTGCCAACTTCTCACTGCCTATGTGCTTTACATTTGGATCACAGTCACTGAAAATAAAAATAAATCAGCTTTTAAGTGGCAAACATACGATATGACTACAATGTATTCATAATTCATACACATAATTACAAATTCCTCGACTTCAATGCCAGATAATGAGAACCGAATTTATTCAGACCCTGAAACTGTGTTATGATGGAATGCACAGCCATCCGAAAATAAAAACACATACTGACACTACTGAAGAAATAACATTTTCATGAAATTAATCAATGAGTTTAGTACAGACGTTAAGTCTAACACAACAAAGACACATCTTTCCTACAATCAACAGCCCAACTAATGAAGCCAGCATCCTGTTCTGCAATTAAGAAAACATACTACAGCTGCAACAGCTGGTACACAGTCACGAAACCATTAAACTACATTACAGAAACCCTTCCAATACGATAATCCTGCCATTTGCAATCAAGTGGCATCAACATTTTAAGTGTTTGAAGTAAATTTTGCTTAAGGCTCTTTCTAGGCTACACTCAGTTAACCCGCATGCTAATTACATGAGAACTGGATATGCAGTCTTGTAAACCTACAATGTATAGCATTAATCAGAATAATTAAACATGGTACAAGAATGCATTTACACTGAAGGCAGTAATGTGTAGGATTATGCCAGATATAAACATACTAAGGTAATAGTAATATTCACTTTTGCCGCCAGAAAACAAATTTGCCCCAAACACACAAGCAAGAATATCCAGTGTCTGCCCAATAACGAGCAGCTTTTCCTGTCAGTATCAGTGCTTGTAGTTTAAAAAAATTTAAAGAGTGAAGACCGCTGAAATCAACTATTAAATTTACACAGTCTGAAAAATAAAATAAAAGAGCCGAACTTCGGTGATACAAATGCATCCAGCCCAAGATTCCATTCCTCATTTCAGAATTTTAACATTAGCCAATGGGGATGGGTATTTAAATTTAGTACATGGTTTATGTGAAACATATTATTTGGGGGGGGGGAATAAAATTATGAAACAAATGGTATTTTTTGTAAAATAAGACAGAAATTATGAGCCATATTTTAAAAATGCACAGAACTTCATTGTTGCCTAAATACATAAAATGAATTTCTAGGCGTCTTTTCCTACGTGCATTCACATTTGGCAATGTATATACTTAAAGGTTAAATCCCACATACAATTCCAAGAGAGTCTGGTGCTGCAATTTCAGACTCCTCAAATGTAATGAATAAAAATGCAAAGGCCATCTATAAATTGCAAAAAAACCCTAAACACTGGAAACTGCACATGAAGTATGCTCAGTTGGTAAACTTAATGACCAGTACACATCAACTATGCCAAAACAGTTCCCTGTATGGGCACTTTATGGACAGAAAAGTGGTTTCTGGTACACAAAGCTACACTTATAAAAAGTGACACAATAGTTTACTTGGTATCAAAGCAAAGTTTCCTACATAAATCCAACCTGTGCAACATTCCGTCATACAAAAATTAGTAACACTTACCCCCCCCCTCCTTCCCCACAAAAAAGGGGGTGGGGGAAAGAAACTGTCACAATTTATAACATACATACATACATAATGGGGTAACACACACTGTGTCTTACCATATTCATCTTCTCTTCCCCTATGCATACAAAATTATGAGTCATCTAATTATAATACAATATAACAAAACTGACAATTATTCCAGTTTATTTAATAGTTACTTTCTGAAAGAGGAGTTTTTCAGTTACCTTCTTAACCTCTTGATTTCTGTAGAACGAAGGCACTTGAGCATGTGAAAAAGTACTTTAAAAACAATTATCTACATATGACCTATAATCACAAACGAAGATTAATTAGAATTAATACAATTACAAACTATCAAAAGATATCTCTTTCTGTGCTCTAACATACTAATTGAGCATTCCGAAATACCTGCTGAAACATGACAAATCTACATCTATAATTTTCTTGATCATGACAATATGATATTAAATTGTAAGAGTGACAGTCCGACCCTCGCTCAAGTATACGTACATACAGACCATAATTTCCCACTTGTCTGTTTCAACAACCACAATGACAGGTTTTGTGTTGTACAAGGTGTTATTACTACACAGTGTAAATTACAATTTTATTGATATAATAGTGCACTTCTGCATAACTAATTTTATGTAAACAGAGCATTCTCATAGAACATAATTCCTGTACAGTTACATCTACTTCCCCTCACTTCCAGAATTACTTACAGGCATTTTTCTCAAAACTCTATAATAACAAAAAATATGAGATATAAATGTTCCAACACATAAACATCTAAATTGTAGATGTCCCTCTGCATATCGCAATGGCATATGCTGGAACACAGCAAAAACTCCACACATTATTAATCTTGGCACAAGATGGAGGCAAATGGTCAAATTCACTCCCTGGCCACATCACAACCCAGAAAAGCCTTTGGCACCCACTCATGGACAGAGTATGTGTAGGTCCCAGCATTGGACTGAACATTTTGAAGAACAGAGAACTCTCTTGCTCTGGCCAGCAATCAAACCCTTCAAGAACTGAAATTTTACTGGCAACATTTTCCACTTCAGTATACAGCATATTCAGTGTCACATGCAGGAGGAAGTCCTTGAAACAAACAGAAAGTAAGTCTAAATTTGTACTTTTAACATCTCCATTAGCTGCTGTTCCCATAACATACACTGAAAAGTAAATGCCAGTAAGACATCTCTTCTGCAAAATGGTATTGTGTATAAAGATCACACACTGCCTCATCACACTTCTTTGAACCGCTGCACACTAAAATGCAAAGTGTGATTGTGAACACATAAATACAGCAGCAGGACCTGCAGGAAACCACAAAAATAAACCTGCTTATGGATTTTGGTTTAACAACCAGTTAAGAATAGAATTCATAACACATTTAGGTGCTTCTCCTTCTCCTGGGGATGGTATGTCAACCAGTCCTTTGGCATGTCAACCAGTCCTTTGGCAATGTGACCACAAATGCAGCTATGTACAGAATGTGGATGGCAGATGACTATGATGCACAGCTGTGATAACTGGCATGAGAAAACCAAAGTGTGTGCGATGAAACCTGCCCAGTGCCATGCTGTCTACCATAAATAAATAAACTCCCCTGAGACTGAACTCAGGTCTCTGCTCTGAGAATCTGGTGACTGCCTTTGCTATGGCACAGTATGAATTTAAAACCACTTTAATGTACCTTCACAAACTGCTTCTCACAACTGCAAACTTCAGTTTCATGCCCTTCCTTCAATATTTGCTTTTGACACACTGGATATCAACACCCTACAGTGACCGAATGAAAAATCGATACAGAATATGAGCAGTGCACCTTGTCGACTTTGTTTTTGCCTTGACTCCTACAATGATGCACACAGTTCAAGGAAGGGAAACCAGTGTCATATAGTACATATACTTGCAATATTATACTGTGGAAAGATGCTGTTCAACTACACTTTTCAATGTCAAATTCAATAATATATGACTTGGTTACTCTTTTTACACAACAGAACAATGCTCAAATAAACTTGATAACACCTTGTCTGTGTTTTAACAAGTGGAACTACTGATGCTACAGTTTTAAAAAATGTTTCCAACTGCTAAACTACAAAACAGGTCTCAGTCTTTTCATAAGCAAACACTCTTGAAAGTGCTACAGTTCCAATGTCAGTAATGCAACTGTCTGGGTTCCAACGCCTTTTAATTAATACTTCAAATGCTCAGCACACAAATTATCCTTTTGGCTACCAGTCTGTCAGTTTCTGGTCTGCAAGTGAGAAAATGTTACAGTACCAACAACAGTCTATTATGCCACAGATAAAAACAATTTTGTTTCTGGGATTTAAATTACACCAAACAGTACACTTATGCGATCTCACATCACAGCAACCGTCTCTGTATGTGAACCAGTGTCACATGTGAAAACTGTCTGAAGTGGTTCCTACTGCCATCTATGTTTAATATTATGCTACAACATGGTAACAAGTTGTATAGCCTGCAGCTCAAATCAACCACTGACAATGTGTTTTCATAATTTACAGACATGCAATATTGATAAAAATGATGATAAATTATCTTAGGTCAGTTACCTAGGGCACAATTTCCGAAGTGAGACAGAACATGAATGGATTATGCCATTACTAAGCTACCAGGCTGTCATCTGAGCCAGAAGGCAGAATTATTCACTTTGGTGTCCTGTGATCAAATATATGTTACTGAGCCAACAAATTCTGAAAACGGATGCACAACAGACCACAAAATGACTGTGGTGTGAAGACTGATGACAGTCCCCCCCTCCAATCATGCAACCAACCAGAAAACAGACCTACAGAACATGCAAATCTGGTTACAGTAAAAATCTGTCATCTTAGCCACAGACGGTATTCAAGTCCTTCATGTTCTGTAATGATAAAGAGGGTACAAAACATTATCCTCACATCTATCATCATAAAGCACTCCATCAACTCCCTACAGGTGGGAACCCACACCTGTCCTTAAATGTAATAATCCCCCCCAATGACAATTATGTGATAGGCATTTGTCAAGATTCTTCACATAACCCCCATCAAATTGCCAAAATTAAAATGACCATAAAAATTATGTATTTTCTCTGTTTGCCACATGAAACCAAAGAATGGCCATCACTACATTAGAAGCATGTAGCATAACATATCCTCACATTTGGACATGATGTAACTACACATTCTCTTGCGATTACACCTATTACACCATTAACATTACATGACTGCAGCCACTTTCTGTGTGTGTCAGTTCTTTAGTCAGCTAACTACATACCCCCGAGATAACATATGTTTATGATTACAATAATTTACAACTACATTTTATACATGCCAAAGGAATATTTACAAAAAAAAATGGAAGCACATCAAGTCTATGTAGGTTGCATCAGAATCTGGAAAAGAAAAGAATCATACCTTTTGACAGTCTGAAATAATTTGAACCATGCAGGCCATATTCCAAGTCTGAAGATCTAAAGCTCAGCTGCTACAATCAACTTCAATGTATTGTTTCATACTTTTATATTACCCACAGTCTACTTACAAAACACAATTCTGGTCAGCTAAGAGTTTTAAGTTATTTAAGGCTGCCAGAAACCACTGAATGGTACACAAACAAAGAGATTATGCCTATTTTACAGCTTTACAGAAAAAAATCTGTAACATAAATTTTATCAGAGGAAGATCTTTCACAACAATGAAGAACTGCATGTCATATGCACATAGAAAAAGAATGACCCAACACCGTTTAATGTCCAGTGTGGTGGCATGCACTAATATCAAGTTGAGGGTCCCCTCACAGCATATTTATGTACATGTATTATATCAGCTGGTCCACTGCATCAGGATACAATGCATTGCATCCAGTGCTTGATAAAAACCCCTACAATAAATTTGTATCAATTATTATTTAATGTACTTGGAAAATCACCAGCTTTTAAAATGCAGGTGTAAGTCACACAGATCATGATAATGATTACAGCAATCAGCAATTGACAGCTGTTCTTCAGCTACAACAAAGCATACAACAGGGAGCCTAAACTTTGCATGGTGGCACCTACTATGTGTGTGTCAGCAGTATGGAACTTGCTTTTTGTTATTTTCCTGGCACCTAGAATTTTAAGGTGACATACATTTTTGGAAAATCTGTGCATCCCTGGCATCTTGCCATCTACTGACAGCAATAACAATAAAGAGTACAAAAACTGACTACAGTAAATGCACATGCTTCAAAGTAAGCTCCAGAATGGACTTCTCTGGATGCCAGCATGCAATGGCTCAAACAGCATAGATGAGGACTTAGGGATCTCAGTTTTTCCAGCACCTACCGAGTAACAGACAAGGAATCATGGAAAGATTAAAAAATGCTATTGAAGAGGTTAGGTCTAGTAGGTTTAAGAATACAGCAGCACAATTGAATGCTTACATGTCCTATCTATGCCTTCTGTCTTTGCTTGGTTGAATGGTCTAACAGCTTGTTTTATTTGATGGACACTCTGAACATTATATACTTATGCATAAAACATATTTAAGGAACATATTAATAGTTATGATGTAGAGCAGTATCAGTCATCAAAATAATTCTCACATTAGCAGCCACCTCAAATCATTCAAACCACTATGTCACAATTGCCTTCTCCACTATCAGGGGCCTGATATGACTGCACAACCAGCCATCAGTTACACCTGCATGTGGCTCGGCACTAACCAGTGTGTGTAAATTCAAGTAACTGCTGTGTCTGGCCTTGTTTTCCAATTGGAATCTTTGGTCAGCCTAAGCATACTTGTCTGATGGTACTATGTCTGAGGGTAAAGTTTCTGGGATGCAGCTTGATGTTGCAAAACCTCATCGGATACAGGAAGCAACACCTCATAAGAGAAACCAAGGGAATCTGACCACATCCCGGAAACTTCAAAAGGAATGGAGGTTTGCATTTGAGTCAGGCATAACAGTGTGCAACAAGTGTGCTTAAGTATACCACAGGGGCCAAATGAAAAGTGAGGCCACACACATCAAGTACTTGACTTCACTGTTACACCCATGGCTAGTTCCCAGCAGTGGTTTCAGGCAGATATAAATATGCGACATTTTCAGCATCCCAGCCGTATCAACCCCTAACAACACAGATAGTTACGGTCCATGAAACATTCATCTCCACCACCCAAAGTGGTCCACAGCCTAAGTTTCGGATATTCTTTCAAACAGTGAAAGTAACAAAGAGGGGCTGAGCAAAGTGCACCATCTTAGAATATGGCATACAGATCAGTTTTCTTAAAGAAATATATTTCTCAAAATGTCATGAAGAGATCAACAAGGATCTGTCTGTTACATCTGAATCACTAACATATGTTAGGACAATCTGTAACTCCTGAGACACAGAACAGTACAGACTGCCGATGACTCACAAATGAAGAAAAGTGAATCATCATCTACATGCTGCCTATACCACAATGTTTTAAGATACCCCGAAAGTTGTTTCAAGACAATGTTTCAACTGTCTTGTTTTCACAGCAATATGTGTTGTGAATTTGGTCTTCTGGGTTTTGACCCAGTATGAGCTTGGAATCTGCCCGCACCTCCAGGTCAATATGACAAAGCCCTTATTTCTCAGCAGTCACATTCCTTCTCCGCCTGTCGATAAAACCTGGACACATCCTCACCCTAACCACTTTAACCATGAAGATGCGGGCAGCAGATTCACCTGAATACAGGTATCACATCCAAGATTACACAGTGAAAACCACACCACCACCAATCAATGACAATGTTCTTCAAAGGCACTGCACACTTGAAATGAAAATCAAAAGCTGTCTTGCCAACTGGACAGTAAAAACATTTAAACACTCTAATTCACATCACACTGCAATGCACATTACATCAAAAGACCTCACTGAGAAATGGTAATAAAAGATCCTTGCTCTAAAACATTGTTCAGAGATTCAGATGTTCCTCAAATGTATTATTTATTTATAAAGGTATCATATATAACACATGCTACGTTCTCCAAATTACTTGGATCCACAGGTTACATATATGCAGTTTATATAAAATATCTGCTTACATGCGTGAAGCTATACAGTGAAATCAGGTCAGAGTTAGGTCCAATCTTCAAGTAACACATCATAATATATACATGTCATGACATTCCCTATATACAAATAACCAAGCAGTTCCACATTTTGACTCATCATGTTTTGGTCCAGTCAATTCAGTTGCCACAAGTATACTGTCAACATGTTCACATTATGCAACTGCAAAAATCACATCTGACCCTACCCACCATCTTCAGGTCTTACTTTCTAGCAAACCAAACAATGACTGTTACAACCACCAGTTAAATCCACTGCTTCCCATTACCTGACTTAAAAGAAATGTATCACGTGATCTCTGGCACTGGCCCACTCTCACACAAAAGGGTATCAGTAAAACAAGCAGGCTTCTTTAATGTGACAAGGTTACTGACAGTGGTGGTGTAAAATAGCATGGAGAGAATCCTCCTGCTCAACATCACACTTGATGTAATAAGCAAAACAAACAGTCATCAGTGAGAAAGCAATGATGCCATATCAAGTTTAAGTCACTCAAATAACCTGACTGGGTGTAAAGTCACAAGGCGAAACATATCTGGCACTTCAAGAAATGTAACCCAAGTGTCCTACAACATTTACACAATTTCTTCTTGATGAGTGTCATAAAATATATGACAAAAACAAATAACATACCATATTAAATGCAATTAATTAAATGAATGAAATGTATGATACATTTGGGTTGTCCATTTTTATAATGTGACATATGGACAGCGCTCAAAAATATAACCAAGCATGTATGAAACATTACTGCTACTGCCTACAATGAAAGAACTACAGGGCTTTACTGTCCATTTGAAGAAAATCTTTAAATTCCAGCTTCCTGGTTTCTTAATAATGATCAGACACACAAAGGGCCAATACGTTTCGGTACAATCTAGTGAAGTTTCAGTAAAGGCAAAGGTAAAGTTCACCCTATAACAGGCCACAAACGGCCAGAGGTGGAGTAGAGGTACAACTCTACTCTTTCTTTAACCTCGGCGCTAGATGGGGGTGGGTGGTCAACGCCATGCCCCGGCCGCTTTACCCCCGGGAAGACCCAGTACCCACTGTACAGGAGGCTGGGTGGGCCCAAGGGCCAATCTGGACGGGTGCAGAAAATCTCATCCCCGCTGGGCTTCGATCCCTGGACTGTCCAGCCCATAGCGAGTTGTTATACCAACTGAGCTATCCTGGCCCTAGTCGAGTTTCAGTACCATACGCAAATTGCAACCAAATATGACATACAATTACAAAATGTGAATTTAATGGAAAGGAAAAAAAAAATGCAAGCACAAGAAGCAATAACATCCCACACCCTTAACTGTATCTAGTAAAATGTGATCAAACTTCTTACTCAATATTTAGTCAACCCCAAAATCTGCAGAGTACTAAATATTTTGTTTTATTCAATACACTGTATTTGTAACTCTTTTTTTCTTTAGGAGAATACATATACAGAAAAGAAAAACATGGCCCACTATGGCCTTGCATTTAACCTTCTATACTAAGGAGTGCCTAGTTACAAATGGGCGAATTATTTTACATTTGTCAAAAATAATGTCTCAGTGGAAGGAAAAGACACTGACAGTACCCAAATACAAAGAATGTGCCCTGTAATCTTCTGAAGCGCATTTCCCGCTTCACAGTAAATAAGGTCTCCATTAAAAAGACAAATTGATTGATGGGATTTAAGGAAATAATAGCAGTTATTGTGAGAATCATGTGAAACACAGATATACTGAGTGGGAAAAAATGCACAGTTTCTTAATGTTAAGGGACTTTTTGCTAGGTATTTCTTCAGGGTGGGAGTGCCTGAGTAAAACCTTTAGTTAAATTTGATAAAATGGAGGTAGAGAGGTGGGAAAAAATCTAGGGGTAGGTAAGGCGTGGAGGGGAATCCGAATCTGATGGTGTAGGGGTGACGTTGGAGGTAAGGCTCCACCGCTTCAAGAAAAGTTAAAATGGTGGTAGAGAGGTGGGAAAAGATCGTGGCGTAGGGAAGGCGTGGAGTGGAATCCGAATCTGATGATTGTGGCACATTTAAGACCTACTGTGCAATAAAGAACGCTTCATGGCTAGTTACACCAAAACTGGAACACATTCTGGTTTTCATGGGATCCATGTCTGCACGACAATGTAAATTTATATTGGTATTCAGCCTCATTGTGTTGTCATGCTTCAGTACGAAAAGTCTATGATTTTTGTGGTGTATTTTCCAAATCTACCACCTAAAATGTAATTCATAAAGTAACATAAGAATGGACAGACTGAAGGCATATCATTCACCTACACAATTCCCTTGATCAACGGACCGCTTTCAAAAAGCAGTGTTTTAAGTATTAACTCTTTCTTGAATTACACACACTAAAGTATGATTGTAGTTCCAAACTATACAATGTGCAAACTCCTGCATATTCACATTTGTTCTTTGTTATGTGAACATACCACATTGGTATAATGGCTGTAAGCTTGGAATCCAGTGATTTCACTTGCTCAAGAAGTGGCCTCCCAAACACCATACAGTTTGCCCTACCACATAACTGAAACACAGCCTTTCTCCAAATTTTTTATCATGACTGATTAATAGGCAATGTTAATCAATTATGCCCCTCCTTTTATCACTTAGAATGAACAATTATACACCATTCACATATTAATCTCAAGGCATAAAGTACAGCTAAAATGGTATTTATATTTACCACATTCATTGACTTAAATTCTTTATTTTTAATCACACAATATATTGTAGTTCTTCTATCTGTTACACACATTACCTGCAGAACCTTCAACTAATAACTCATCACCATAAATTACTTACTAATGCATCCCTTTTGACTTGCTTGAATAACGTATTTTGTAAGAGACATGTCAGTTCCAACATTGCTTAAATCTGTTCATTTTCTACATTTAAACTACTCAACAAATCCAAGCTGATGGCTGCAACAGACACATTCCATCTTCCCAGCAACAAACTCCTACAAATAAAATGCTACAAACTTACAGCCATTCACCTCCTGCAGTAATACAGAACCAAAATTTGGAGCCATAAAAGCATGCTCCAGACAACCGAAATACAGTCACAAATGAAAAATTGTGACTGTATTTCGGTTATATGGCAGGACCCCACTTATGCAAGTATACAAGTATAGCGAGCTCAAGCAACAGTTCATGGTGAACACTAACAAGCATGAAGATGTGTTCTCTTCTCTCAATGATCCTCTGCACAGCTACCTGTTAATACTGCCCCACCCTCCCCCCAAAAAACAGCCAATTACATGTGCTGCCCTTCTTGTACCAAATAACTTTTGCCAGGATAGTATGTATGCTCCACAGTACCCTTGATTACTTCACAATATCCACGTAAAGCCTGTACAGATCTTTCTATCCGGTTAAAAAATCTTCAACACATTTTCTGAATTCTACCCAAACGAATCTTCAAAAACCACAACTTTCGTAACACAGCACAATAATACTATAAACACAGTGAGTGACCAGAGACAACAGAAAATCGTCCAGAAACTGTGACTACAGTTTTAACAAGAACTTGTATCAGCAAACCAGTAACGAAAAACAAAGAAGCTGCCTTAATCAAAATAAGCAGACCAGATGACCCTACCAATGTATAAGCATGTGTTATTTATTGCAATTACAGACTCTGGAACATAACTTACATAATGTACATAACAGGTCCGTGGCAAGTAACAATGTTTTATGTATGACCATATAAAACATAAATGATGCAAGCTCCCCCCCATACATACATACACAGAAAAACAGTGACAGAAAAAAAAAGTGTCCACCCCTCAGGGATACTACCACCAGCAACTAGATCACTACTCTCAAATTAACACAGCATAAATCTAATTCATATAAATACAAAATAACCCACAGAATTTTATACAAAACAGAATAACTACTATGTAAGGCAAATCAGAAAATAAGCCTCACCCCCACCCAAACCCACAGCCTGTCCCAATATTTTTTTTATATAAGAAATAAAAACAAAACTCATTACAATATGGTATAATATTAAAAGCATGAACAAAGCTTACGATGACCCATAACTTTTCAAAAGTAACTTATGTACATGTAAAAGAAATTTGAAAGAAACAATAATCGTAACCCTAATTACAAATATGTGATGGTTAAATTAGCATAAAAATGTGCATATCTTTCACAGTATTTAAATGGGAAGAAAGGGATATCTGACTCTAGATGCCATTACTGAAGACAACAACACACACACACACACACACACATAAACGCGCGCGCGCGCACGCGCACACACCTGCACACTCAGTGCTGGACCAGTTAATCATGTCCTAATGCTGCAGCACCTCACTACACAAAACATTCACACAAACCAGCAAACAAGGGTCCACAATGACCATAGGCAAAGTATTTTCAATATCGAGACTTTCATGAGTGTTCTAACTGATACACAGTTAAGTTATGCATTCCCAAACAGCAGCATACATAATGTTAATGATTATGCTTACAACTGACTTTCTACTAACCTTTAAATGACTGGATTGGTATTTTATAGCACTCCACTGAAAGAATACTGGTTTATCAAGTCTGCGGATACAACAGTAGTTCACTTTATTATTGTGAGTAAAAACCTGTGTTAAAGACTAGCCACATAATTAATGACTTTTAAAATGGATGTATATAAGAGAAAGTATCATACAGAAGTGGCTCCCTGTATATGTTGGAACATCAGATATGCAGCAAACTCATAACATCACAACTCTTGTATTATTTCAGGAGCTGGATAAGTAAACAGCCCCAATTTTTTACAGGGGCTATCATATATTTTCTAAAATCTCATTAAATAATTTACATTTCAGGTATGACTGTTACGAGCAATGGGCACATTTTAAGAGACAGTATTTTGTAACTACATACATACAAACATGTGCGCATGCACACAAACACACACAAACACATCACTCTCATTCCAGTCCCTTTCCTTTCCTGGAATGCAGGATATTTCACACAAAAAAATGGTGGGGTAACCATGATAATAAGAAAAACAGGACACAAAATCAAGAACACATGCTGAAACACTCATTTCAACCCTTTCCTTCAACTATTTTCAGTGACAAAATAGTGCAATGTTATACACTACTTGCTAAACCAGTTAAATTAAGTTATTAAAGTGCCACTTGAATCAATCATTTCTTAAAGGCCCTTTCAATGATGACATAAATGAGTTTCAAGCAGACCACACTTCCCAGAATGATGCATCATCCTCTGCCATCAGCAATGTGCCTTCTGTCATATGCTACATTCATTACCGCAAGGCCTTGTCTCTAAGAAATGAAAAGAAACATGCTGCAAGGGTGTAATGCACCACCTGGTGGAAGATACCAGTCTATGTAAAGGCAGGAAATGTTCAAAAGGCAGCAGCTAATGGCTTGTTTGTGTGACCTGTTGCTTCTCAAGTATGTCCTGTAATTCCCTATTTCTTCCAAACACATTATGAAAATTAATATATCTTAAAAAACTGAAGCTATGAAACAGAAAAGGGGTTTTGTAGGAAGGAATTACATTAGAAACAAAACAAAGAAAGCTACGAGTGAAAGCAGAGATCCCATGACCAAAACTGGTATACTGTATCTGTGCCAGCTGCAATTCCCATAACTGTTGTAATTTACACACACAGTGTGTGCAGTTTAACATGGCTCTTGCAGATGTGGTTCTAACAACGTAACAGTAAAAGGAGTTTCGCCATAGCATTCAAAGCATGTCATTCATATGTATACAGTATCACACCACTGAAGGATTTAGTACCAATTACAGTGTTGTAGACGTGCACAAACATTGAGTAGGAGAAAAAGAAGTGCAGCCCCAAACTGGAACCCCTGCTGGTGAGGACTCAATCTGGGGACTTCCAAAAGGAAGGTGCAAAGCTGCCAATCTATCTACTGTGGCTCTCGGGGGCATAAACAAAAATGAGACCCCAATCCACTAGCAAAGACAGCACTCTACTCAGTGTGCTAATGTTCTATTACACAGGAGTTACCAACTGCTGGTGGAACAAACCTGTGTTGTCAACAGTGCTTGGACTTGAAGGATGAATGATCATTATCATCTTCACTTCTTGACTTGACAGTGTATAAGATTCTCCCTTACTTCGCTATAACTATACAAAAGGGATATGGCACATGGGACAATAGGATAAATTCTCTGATGATACCAAGAAACCTTAAATGACTGACAAAAATTGTGACAAACTATGAAAGCTCAAACACACTAAATTATCCATTTGCTACATTGTACAACCCTAACATTTGGCATTTGACAAAGTCACCATGAAATTCAAAGGATGGGTACTTGTCAGAATATACCTCAGCAGCAAAGTTTACAAAGCTTCGTAACAAAACAGGTTGCATGTGTGACATAAGAACAAATCAAAGAAACAACTATGTTTTTGAGACAGTTCACATCACAGGAAACTTAGTAACATTGTTCCCTTTTCCTCATATCCCCTTATATGTAACACCATGCAATGGCACAGTTGCACTAAACAGTGCACCAAGGAGATCTAGAGAAGACTGTGGACCGTTTCATTGTCTGTCTACTAACATAACATACCTTCCAATTCCGTTCATTTAGTAAAAGAACGGTGTGAAGTCTAGAGCAAATATACACTTCATGAAGTTAATTAAGAACTCTTAGATGTAGGGAGCTCCAAGAAAATGATCTGATGCTCAACATGGCAATGACCATACTCTCAACTGTATCACAAAATAAAAGGACAACTAAGTGGTACAGATGCACATAAAAACAGACAACTGCAGTGCTTACACACAACGGCAGGAAGTCTTACTGGTTCTGTGGATGTCTCTCTTTGAAGTGAGGACAGTCCTTACACAGCACATCACATCTTTCAGCTCTACTACACAAACACACACCCCTCTAACAAAAAGGCAGTGCATGAGCAGACGACCCAAGAATATAGCAAGTTTTCAGTGCTGCCAATTATACACACAAAATGCAACTAGTGATGCTGGGCAACTGGAAGTTTAGTTCTGAACAACATTTTGTTCTACTTAGATAGCCATATTACCATAAAGGTACAGCTATTCCATTACAGGCCTGGACAGGCCCCTACAGCTCCAGGAGATTCAGGCTACCATGATTTATAGAAAATCAGCACATGAAGGTGGTAAGGTTGCCAGCCCTATGCACTGGCTGCCTTTACCCCTCAGGAGCTATCCCTAATACTCATTTCTCTTAGAGGCCGAGTTAACTCCAGGGCCACCGTGCCGCCAGAAGGAAGGCATTTTACCATACTTATTCAAACATAAGACCAGAATTCTTTTCTCCTGAAATCTTGAAAACTGCTACCGTAATGAGGGGTCATCTTATATGTGGGTAAATACGGTAGTCCAGTAGCTCCATAAATAAGACAACAAAGGTCTCACAAGCTCCACAGGACATATCTACAATACACACAGTATGACTCAAGTGTTGTACCATAAAGACCCTACATTACTTCGCCTTTGTCTTTAAGGTTTAAGTACTGACAACATTCAAGCCACAATGTGTATTTCTGGCAGCATGAATGTACTATATACCTTATGGTCATATGGAAAGCCTTTGACTCAGTCTGTTGGCTTGGCCGTGCAAGGTCGTATACATATGAGACTAATCTCTCAGTCTTAACATGCTGACACAGGTAGCTAGGGTTACAAAAATAAAAACTCACAGCTTATAAACACCACCTTTCTCATCTTGATTATGTTTGAAATTTATGCATGCAGCACACGAGATGGAAAATAAAATTTTTCCTTCTTGGTAAGCACTGCATAGCCATACATAAACACAAATCATGTGAACACGAAAACCAAAAACTTTGGTTCCTAAAACCAAGTCAAATATCTTAAGTTATTTTGAACAGCAACAACAATGAGCCCAAGGGTGATACTGTGACTATGGTAGAGGAAGGAGTTTTTGAAGTATTTTACCTCAGCAACTGTTACAACAGGAGTGTCCACCCTTGCAGAGCAACTATATAGCATGTTCCAGTGCTCATGTGCCACACAGCACCAGTTTATCTAATGCCTCTAAAAAAGATGACAAACAGAATGGGCTAGATCCAGAAACAAAACAGTCAGCAACTGTACAGTGCACACTGCTATCTTGCCCTCAAAAGAATGTAGTAAACACCTATACAGCAACCCCAAAGTAAAGAACATAATGAACCACCATACATATTTAACAGTTCCACTCCATTTAACATGTTCTTGTATTTTGCAGAAATTATCACATTGCTGGGGACGAAGACTAACTGCTACTATCACAGACGAGGAACCTTCTCCTGAATATGATGTAACTCATGCCAAAACGTTGGTGTTCCTGGCAATAACAGTACAAATATGTTAGGGCTTACACGTCAAACTGACTACTGGGCAACAATGGACCAGTTTCATACCTTTCTATAAGAACATGATGAAACAAGACTTATTTATACATCCTCTAACCCTTCCACTTCAAAAACAACAGGAATGAAGCTGATGGGAGAGGCAAAAATTATGACACACTGCTGAAAATATGCAATGTTTTTAAAATTCTAAGCATGATGTTTTTCAAAATTTTACAACCCTTCTGAGCATTTAGCAGCAGATGATATCACTGTACTCTTCAAAGGAAGGGTAATTTTCACACAATGTATTCCAAAATAACACAAATGTTTCAGCATAAAAATACACAAACTACACAACTCCACTGGTCACATTTATGATGTGAAAATACTTGTGGAAGGCCAGACAACACATGATACAGTCAAAGAAATGACCAGTAAGTAGAAGGATGTGTTAAAAAAATGTGCATGGACAGTTTCTTCTACTAGGACCTGACAATAAAATATTAACTGCTGTGGGACTGTCACACCAAACACAGGGCATGCCATAGGGCATAGGACACAAGAAAATGAACCTGAAATAGGTGATGTGTCAGCAATAATGTGTAAGGAAAATGGAGGCATACACATGTTGAAAAACATTCATGATACACCAGTAGATGGTAATTTCTGTGATTAAATAGGGAAAGCATATTATAACCCTCACATGTGTTGTGTATAAAGGACATAGAATGGCCAACAGCTACTCCATTAGCTGTTGCACATGGTAGCAGACAAAAAATTGTGCTTCCATCTGTTAGATCTGGCTATTCTGAACAGTTATGTTGTTCTTTAATCATGCGGCGGGGGGAAAAAAAAGAGATTTTTGGCTCACCCTAGTGAGGAACTTGCTGGCACATGCTGTACAAAAGCAGTGGATACAGAGGCCAATAGGGAGACCACAAAGTACTGCCACCAATGTTGGCAGACTACGCTGGTGGCAGAAAGCACTCGCCTGCTCCATCAACACAACTGCAATGGCACAAGTGTTCAGCTATAGGTGTAATGCACAAAGTAATTGCGAAGTGTCACAAATATGATGTGTGAAGAGAGCTTGCTTCGACAAGTATAACACCTAGGCACAGCTCTACTTCCACAAATTTATGCTGCGTAAACAACAAGAATATTAATTGCACTTTTCAAGACATGCTAAATATTTGTGTTGTTTCCTGCCATTTAATTCATAATTTTGTCTTTATTGGTTCAAATAATATTTATGTTTTCTCTAATGCACAAACTAAAATTCAAATCCCCATCCCTGTGAAAACTACATACCACTGACCACTTTATTTCAATTTAAAGTCCATCATTTAAAGGTCAATGGGATGAGTAACAGTGAACTAGTGGTTACAGGGCCTTATAGAAGTGACTGCTTCACTACAAATAAATGCCGACACATGGTGTCATAATGCAATTAAGCAGAGGTTCCTTTGTCTACAGTCATAAATACACTACCATTTTTTGATTCTCAAATAAACATAAGTTAACAAACAGTACTGTCAGGGCACACAACAAACCACCAATCATGGTGTCTGTATACTGGAAGACTTGCTAATAAAAATTAAATTTGTGGTTCACATTAATGGAGTTTAGAATGGGAAGTTTCCAAAAACGTCAAACCCACCTATCCTAATCAAGCTTGGCTTTCAGAATGACTGGCTACATTACATACTTAATATGAAAGCATACATTAGGCACCAAAAAACCAATTATGCCAAGTAAAATTGTATTATGGCACAACTGACTATAAACAGAAGAGACAAAACTGTACAGTTTTCAGACCTGATCAGCCTTTTTTCATTTCATATAAATACTGAACATGATATTGTGCCATATGATAAAGAATCACCCAGTTACGGCAAGGACTCTTAACATGCAGCCATCTTTTCACTTCTACGTTTGCAAATCACCATGCTTATAAGAACTGCACATTAAGTAATTTTCACAGTTTTGGAGATGATACAGATCTGTTTTCATGCTTTGTTTTTGATAATGAAACATCTTCTGTAACATCCCGATCTTTGCTGGTAGTAGCATCCCTTACAGTGTCCCCAGTTCTTTTCTGTTTCTCAACACTGTTCTTACAACTGGAAGATTCCTTCTTTTTGTGAACAGGTTTATATGTGCATGAACCACTGGCGCTATCACGTGATTCATGAACCTTACAACCTGAAATCTGATCTGGAGAATTAGATTTCATACTACAGGCATTTGAAGTACCAGGTTCTGATTTTCCAAGATCAAAATTCACTCTTGCTTTACTACATGCACTCTGGTTACCATCCTTTGAATTACAATATTTAGAATTGGAACTGCTTGGTTCCAGAGTTCTTTCAGGTTTCAAATTGGAACTGCTTGATTCCAGAGTTCTTTCAGAATTGAAAGAATTAGATCTTGTTCGACCTGAACAGCTGACAGACACTTGGGTTGCACTTGGCCCCACTGACTCTGCTCGCCTTCTATCTTGACTTGTAATAGAGCTGGAACCTCCTGACAGGCGCCGTACACGTTTCTGAAACTGCTGTGCTGCCTGGCGGTCTGAACTGCCCTGCTGTCTTACATCCATGCTGTAACTCTCTGAGACGCTACGGTTGCGACGTTTTAAAGCATGTGGGCGAAACGCTCCTCTGAATCCACCTCGCAACTCATTCTCGTCCCCTGGCTGTGGAACATATGCGCCCATTGAAAACATGTTTATCAAGGAACCATACTAGCTACAATCACCACAACAGACCAAAACTAAATCTACAGTACAATATGAATATCTCCAAATTCAACACAAAGCATAATGGTTTCTCACTAACATGCAAAATATTTGGACCAAGGAGCCCTCCTGCATAAAACTTTAGAAGTTTTACTAGAAAGTAATGAAACAATAACACAACATAAAATGGGGAATCTCAATCAAGTATAATGACTACTGTTTACACAGCCAGCATTTGATTCAACAATAAGGAAAGTTTTTTTCTTTGCCACAATGTACAGACCAACTCTTGGGCCCACTCAGCCTCCTATTCAACTGTACCAGGGCCCATTTCATGTGACAAGTGAGCAGAGTACGAAGCTGACCCACCATCTCTAGCAAGTTCCAGCGTTAAAAAATGTGTGGAGCTATTTTTGTAGGCCTAGGTGTAAAATTATCACTTTTTTCTTTTGTTTTGTTGTGTCCAAAACATTTTAACGTCTTTCCACAACAGTCATTTTCCTGCATTTATTGTTCTCTTTTTGTGGTCCCTTGAGAATTGATGGATAGAAGTCTCACTGTATTTCCAAACACACCAAAACCTCCTGTGCTCTATCACCCAAGGAAACATTTTTATATTTTTTTTTTACCTTCCCAAATTTTTGGCCTCAAACACTGTAACAGATTTTAATATCAATTTTATAACTAATCTCACTGTAATACTGACTATAACAAACCTATCAATTATAACCATTCATCAAACGTACATATGTATGTCTGCACATGTACATGTGCATATGTGTGTGAGTGTGTGTGTGTGTGTGTGTATATATATACACACATATATATATAGTGATACATAAGTTACATATATATGTGTGTGTGTGTGTATATATATACACACATATATATATAGTGATACATAAGTTACATATATATGTGTGTGTGTGTGTGTATATATATACACACATATATATATATAGTGAT
>Ga0209629_10000600_pt1 | contig 20191 bp, 4 predicted proteins | sample TergutCu122P5_FD_187286 | JGI IMG/M metagenome (GOLD analysis project Ga0209629, IMG submission 187286) | Cubitermes ugandensis P5 segment gut microbial communities from Kakamega Forest, Kenya - Cu122 P5 (SPAdes) (version 2) | ecosystem: Host-associated > Arthropoda: Insects > Digestive system >...
ACATCGCTGGCAACGGGTTGTACACAATGCTGGTGACTACAGTGAAGGACAGTAAAACTTCGAAACATGTATCTATTTTGTATCAGTTGTAAATAAATAGTTGCCATTATTAAAGTTCCAACCCTCTTACTTTTTGTTCTTTAAAGGGAATTATCTTTTGATCATACAATAGAGATTTGTTTTAAAACAGTTATCAAGTACGTAACACCTACATTTGGAATAAGTTTTTGAGCCAACACATACATACATACAAATAATGTACAGGTCCCGTTAATGAAAAATGTAAATTTGTACCTGTGTCCACACTGAGGGTCGTGAGGTCAAAACCCCATACAGGAAAGACAGTTCTTATTTCAAACGAAATTCGGCACACAATAGTGACATATGATTGTACCAATTCTGGCCGGGTTTATTATCTCAACATGTTTCGTAGTACGATTTTTTTATTTTGAATTTTTATTTCTTTGCAGGGATTTTCAGTATATTCTGGTCCCACAATTTTCTGTAGCAAATTCTCAAGTGCCCTTTTGTTGTTTTGGTGTTCAAATTTAATATTCCAATAGCATACGCGACATGTCTTAATATACCGTATTTCACGGCCTATAAGACGCACTTTTTTTCCCCGAAAAATGTGACCTAAATTCGACCTGCGTTTTATGCACCGAGAGTAGGTATTACTTTCAAACTAATAAATACCTGTACATCTATTATGCAACATCTTTATGGTGAGATAGTGAAAACAACGATGAAGATGATTATAGTGGCAGTGACGACGATTTTCTGGGTTTCTATGATGAATAAATTATATTATAGTTGCTAATTTTGATATGTAACAATCCTGTTCTCTTCCAATAAATTACAAAAATTAAAATATATTCATCATAATTTTTTTTTCTAAAATTTCTAACGAAAAAATTCACGGTGCGTCTTATGGGCCAGGAAATATGGTATATCACCAAACGCGTGTGTTGCATTTGAACGCCTAGGAGATTTTGTCTCTCTCTCTCTCTCTCACACACACACACACACACACACAGAGATAAGGGACCCTAACAGCAAACAGAAGGACTGCTTGTTCATTGCTGAGAAATATGCGGTGACATAAATGTTAAGTTTTTAGCTTTCAGTGGTTTGTCGAAATTAACAAAAGTTGGTCGAGGCCAGCATTTTTCGTCTTTCATTTAGTATGATAAGTTTTGGTGAACTTACTCTTTACACTTTTCGCTTTTATAGATTCATCGCAGATGATCATCAAAAGTGAAAAATAAAAGGCCACTTCCAATTAGAAAAAGATGTATCGAAGAAAATGCTCTACTTAAAGGTGACAATCTTATAAAAACCAGTCTAATTTGTTTAACAAGACCAACTTTGTGCAAATTATTCTTTAACTCCCTATACACGATCCATACAATTCAATATTCTTATTACAGTTTGGATACTGTCTTAAATACCGAGATTCAGTATTGTACGAAACAAGCTACTTACGCGAGAATTAGTATAAAATACGTAGTATTGCCTTACTGATCATAATCGTCCACACACAACATAATTACTACGTTGTATATAAAAATATTTATATTATTATTCATTACATTTTAACAACGAAAATAACAAAGACAAACATGGCTACATTAAACGACTCTACTGAGAATATTTAGTCTTCTTATTTAACAATATGATTTAAATCTTGATTTTCCCTGGTAATGATATTTAATTATACTTATATCATTTCCCTTTTTAATTACTTACAGTCGTAGAATGGAATGTAATTAGCCTAAAACTTGAATTATCTTGCAATAAATGAAATAATTCCCTTAGACTGAATACTGTTGCTATTATCAAACTGGTTCAACATTTTGTTCTATGATTTATGTGATAATTACGCAAACGTTTGTTATTGGACGGATATTGCAGACATTGTTGTGTAGCCTGGGAGAATATTGATGTAACTAACTCCCCAGCCTGCCATTCCGTGCGCAACTCTTGAGCTGCTGGCCTGGCAGTAAAATTACAAATTAACCAAGGCTCTCGCTTGTGTGCTCGAGACGAATTAAACATAATTTTTGTCTACTATACTTTTAGTGTATTTCAAAGCCCGTAAAATGTATTCAAGTTTCCGTCTTCGCGAGCCACAATTTCAACATGTTATTTTGTTATGTGAATCTTAGAAGCTGCTCTTGATATACAGCAGATGAAAACATACGGATTAATTCTGCCAACACCGTAGTTTTCACACAACCAACTCATTAACAATTCACGCCACTGCAAAAGCATTCTAGTACGGAATGACTGTATTTTGAAAGTGGAATGTGAGGTAACTTTGTTCTTTAAAACCTTAAAGATTTGATGCGAGTTATGAAGAGCCTTTCCCTTGCTAGGAGGGCTACATCGGTCTGAAGTTTATTTGTCTTATCGGAAACTGTGGGAACCTGGAGTGTACGATGTGATTACTTTTCCAGCTGACTGCTAGTATAATGCACGTCGTTATTAGGAAGACGTGTATGGTTATATTTGAAAGATGTGACAGATGAAGTATAAAGATCGCTTGAGAGAGTTTCATGAGTGTACGATAAGGTAGTGAAAGATCATTCAGTAGGAGACGTGAGGTTGGATTTCTTGCGATTAATGAATTTAGCCTATCTAATTGCATTAGAGGAAATATGGTTATAATTTTTTAATTTCGGTCTTACAATAAAGTCGTCAGGCGATTCCACTCCCCTTCCTTCTCTGTTGAATCCCGAAGGTTAACCTGAGGATAAGCTGGACGTTCAGCTGTCGAACAGACCGAGCAGTGCTGAGGAAACTTAATTATATAGAGGTGATGGCAGGATATAGGCAATTTTAACGGTGTCTGTTACCATGGTAAATACCATCTGAACCGTGGTAACCTGTGTCCTGCGGGAGAAAGGAATTTTATTTCTGGGTCGCATTTCATTGTGTTACAGTGCCTGATGTATGCTGTTATACTGTATCATTGATGTAATTTAATTTTTTGTACATGTAAAATTATATAAAATTATGTTAATCGTGACTTATTCTCTTTCCTTATTATATTGTTAGGTACATACGTTTAATGTGGTCACATTTGACACCGGAACAAACTTTCCCGCTGTCAGTTGGAACTCCTTGTTAGCTGTAGCAATGATGAACACCAGACATCTCTGAAATGGGATAGGAGTTCCCATCCAGTCGCAACCGAATGCCGCGTCTGTCACACTCTCCGCCTGAAAAATTTCACATTTTAAGTTTTAAGTCCCTCTGAACTTTTCAGCTGTACATTCGCTGTACCAGCAGTCTGGCAAGCTGGGTTTACTGTCAGAGAGTGATGATCTAAAAAGTATCCCCAAGGCAGTAATTTCGAGACTGTCTATCAAATCATAGGTTCTGACCAGCTTGTTCTGCCACAATATACCCTACTTGTGGGCAGTATTCGTCAAGTTTGTGGTATTTTAAAACGATATTTACCTTTATATTTTGTGCCATCGCATAACATTTCTTGACGGGTTTGGACCCAATTGTGCCCATCAAATCATACGTTCTGACCAGTTTGTTCCGCCACAATATTCCCTACTTGTGGTCAGTATTCGTCAAGTTCGTGATATTTTAAAATGATATTTAGCGTTATTTCTTGTGCAATCACATAATATTTCTTTAAAAGTTTGGACCCATTTCCATGTTGTGCTAACTTCCTTCTTGCATATTTGCTAAATTCCACTCTGACATTGGTGGCCAGATTTCGGACTCAGCGATCTACTTAAAGAAGCAGCATGTTTCGCGACATTGCGTAGGGAATAATGTATTAATATGTGAACTATGAAACAAATGTAAAGTAGGAAAATATTATCGCAATATATTGCTTTCACTTATAAAATCGATCTTTTCAAACTAAAACAATTTAACGTAAATAATGCCGCTTTCCTTTAAACTTCGCCTTGAGAAATTGTTGTAGGAAGCTGCAGATCTGGCAATAAACTATTGACAGGTGTTTCATGTTTATGTAGACATAAGTGAGGGCAGGGTTTTAAATGTTCATACGTCAGTCGTCTTCACTGTTTTGAGTTAATTACCTTTTTCTAGTTGAAAGTTTCTTCACACAGGCCGGTTTCTTAAAAAAATGTTTATTAGAAACCGACAAACACGGGTACGGGTACGGCAATCCAAGCCTTCGCTGACGCACTACACCCGATATAAGGCAGCTATGTACGGAGCTTAATCACACAGTATCACATCAATAACACCCCCAGAAGAAGCTAATGGCTCCTACAGTTTAAGTAAGTGACACAACGGCTCTCGGAACAACGACTATTAATGCAATAACCTAAGCGAAGTGATAGTGGAAGTGATACTGACTGACACGCCTTACCGTACATTACATGCATAAGTCTCCCCAACTAGTGAGTTAAACAATACCAAGACAATAAGAAGCGACTTAACATAATATTTTAGTAGTTACATTTTACTTGCCATTTTAATCCAAGCATTTTAACATAGCAGTCATTTCACTAATAATGTAAAACCCAGTGGGATCCCATTGCGCTCCGACATACTCTGTTATATGTTATATGATTTAGCTCTTACGAACCTGATGATGGTCTAAGTTGACCGAAACATGTCGTTCTGTTGAATTTTATAAAGGACACCCTGTAATTTGTGACCTTATATATTTATTGTGTTTGGCGGTTTCTAATAAATTAAATATTAACACAACGGTGTGGAAAGTATAAAAAAAATGTTGTCACAGGAAGAGCTATTGATCGTATTTTGGTGGCAAACAAATTTAGATAGAGACAAAAGTACAGTCCTGGTAACCAAAAAACTGAACACGATCGACTGGTAGATCGCTATCGACTGTTTAACCACCTCTGCTCTCTGATATCCTAGCTGTTACATAAACAAAGGTATTATTCATATCTGTTTTAATTTCTTAACCACGCTTTCTGTTTTGATTTAAGTGTAAATATTTTTGTTTCCCTAATTAATGACCACGATTTTAATAATTTTTTGACACAACGATATTACGCATGGATAACATGAATATTATTTTAGCCTTTCACCAAGAATAATTACTTTTTGCTTCAAGGTTGTACAGGTAGTTTTGTCAAAAGAAAAATATGAAATTTCAAAAATAAAAATCACCAGTGCTGTACAACGTAAGTCTGTATATTACCGCCTGCAACATTTCTTGTAATACTTTACGCTATTGCTGCAGTACCGCTAGCCTGTTTCGAACCCCGGTAGGCACAGGTGTATAACTGTTGTAATAACGTACGTTACAGTAAACACTTCAGATGTCACGGGACGTCGGTACCTTCACGCGAAATCGAACCTTCAGAATACCGGGTATAGTGTTGCCATCACCAAATGTATTTTGCTTAACTAAGTGGAACTTCTTCGGTAGCACTGTCTATTGTTTTGTATATTTCAGATGGTAGTTTGGAATTGAAGGATGTCAGTATTAACTATCTTACTGCAATAAAACGCACCGCGGTACTGTGTACCTGTGTTGTAAGGAAACACAGGTGTTATATCTGGGATGGTGTTCCTAACCTTTGATTCCACCACTGACCTTATACTCTTTACCTGTCCCCTTGGAAAACACAATGCTCCTACACACATTTGCTGTAATTTTCGTAATAATTTGGCCTATCATCTTTCCTATAGCTTGTCACACAAAACAAAATCATACTCCATTTACATGTTACTACAGCCTGTTCCCTGTAATTCAGATGAACAACATACTGCCAAGATCTGCCGTGGCCACATGTATGTAGTCTATCCGGCGACTGATACAGTCTCCCGTAGCAGCTGTTTTACATTGCTTTGACTGATATAGCCTTCTGTGGCAAAAGCTTCTGAACTTTCAAATTACGATTTCCAGTGAGTTTAATTTACAATTCTGCTACTTTCGCAGCTTCATGATTACGAAAGTCAAACTCACTGGGATAATTTACCTTTTACTTCTGCAGTTTGCGTTACAGAGGAATAAAAGCATAATGTTTGAGGCCATAAAATCTGTCAGATTCTGATACACCTGGTGTATAGAAGCTGAATGTATAATTCAACATCATTATAATTAGATACTGACAAAGAAAAAATATTTGTAATGTCGTAATTAGTGAAATATAAATTATAATGTTGATTCCTGTTTCTGGCCAAGGAGTTTTAAATAAATAAAATCAAAATGAAATGAATAATTCTTTATTGAAATGAAAAATAATAATAATCATATATTTCATTACTAAAGAATGGTATATGATAAACATTTTAAACAGAAATTTTTAATCCTGTTCGATGATTTTGCATACCTAATCAAAATAATTACATGATTGGTCATGAAATATTAAAGTAATTTAAATATTTTTGATGACTAACATGTATTAAATCGTCAGATAGTAACAAATTCGGTTCCATAACTTGAAAAAGAATGTTTAGTTTAGAACGCCGGTTAGGGCTGAAATATTCTCATTACTCAAATTGGTTAATAATTTCTTATTTGATTTTAGGCTCCATAAATATTATGACCGTAAGTGTTAACAAGGTCAGCAACAATAGAAACAGCCATTTTGTCTTACATGTTGTGTCAGCTGAGTTCCGGACCAGCAGATCAGAAGCACTACACAGAAGTACCACACGTAAATGATAGCTCCTTGACTCATATCTGCATAATTTCCCCAGTTCTGTAAAATAATATTTGTAATATCTGAAGTGCAGAATAAATAGAAGTTTGAAAATGACAAACCCATATAAGGAATAATGGCGTTATGCAGATGCGTTTGATTTTGTATTTGTATTTAAGCGGATTCATAAGTTTGCGAAAAGCGACTATTGGCTTAGTCATGTTTGTGTGACGGTCTGTCCGTTCATCCGCATGGAACAACCTGCTCGCAATGAAGAGATTTTTTTTTAAAGATTAATGTTTTATTCCTTTTCGAAAATCTGTTGAGAACATATAATTTCAATTAAAATATAATAAGATTAACAGGTACTTTACACGAAGCCGTTTGTGCATTTATGATAATGTCTCGTTTAATTACTCTCACCATAAATATTCCGGAAAAAGATGGTAGTGAAAACAACAACACGCAAATCATATACATTATCTTTAACAAATCGCGCATTTATAGGATATTGTCTGAATATATGGCTTTGCCATACATGTCACCGATGACAACGCTAACTTAACTAATTAACGTACCAACCGTGTCCCATTTCGTTCGGAAAAAATTTTGAAATTTATTTTCAACATCATTTTGCTTGACATCCATTTCTTATTCTCTGCAGACTTTCCTGAGATAGATATTATTAATATTAAACTGAGTGTTTTCTTGCACAAACTTTTCTCTACTAGTGTGTTAAATTCACTACATGTTCTCCTCCTTCATTTGCAGTTGAATTTGGTTTCTGCGAAGATGTACGGTTAATCTAACACGTGATCACAAATCATGTCCATTGTTCGGAACTAACGGAATTATGATTGTCTGCCGATCGGAATTATGAACTGTCAAAGTGCTTCGTAATTGAAGGAAGACATTTGACGTACGCTTAGAAGTATTACTTATTCCCGTGTAAGTAATTCCAACTCAAAGATTAAAGGGGGATTTAAAGTGACAACATATTACGAAATTGGAGAAGTATGAATATTTTGAAAGTTTCAGTGCAAACACAACTCAAATTATTTCTATACACCCTGAGATGAAAATGTGAGAGCTAAAGAGTGTGAATGATACACAGTGTGACTGCTACACAGTGCGAATGCTACACAGTGTGTCAGCTACACAGTGTGATAACTACACAGTGTGTCAGGTACAAAATGAGATAGCTACACAGTGTGACAGATAGACAATATGAAAAATAAACAGTGTGACAAATAGACAATATGAAAAATAAACAGTGTGACAGCTACACTGTGTGACATTTACAGAGTTTGACTGCTACACAGTGTGACACCTACCGTTGGTGACAGCTACACAGTGTGACAGCTACACAGTGTGACTGCTACACAGTGTGACACCTACCGTTGGTGACAGCTACACAGTGTGACAGCTACACAGTGTGACAGCTACACAGTGTGACAGCTACATAGTGTGACAGCTACACAGTGTGACTGCTACACAGTGTGACACCTACCGTTGGTGACAGCTACACATTGTGACAGCTACAGCTACACATTGTGACAGCTACACAGTGTGACAGCTACACAGTGTGACAGCTACACAGTGTGACAGCTACACAGTGTGACACCTACCGTTGGTGACAGCTACACATTGTGACAGCTACAGCTACACATTTTGACAACTACACAGTGTGACAGCTACACAGTGTGAAATCTACACAGTGTGACAGCTACACAGTGTACAGCTACACAGTGTGACAGCTACACAGTGTGACTGCTACACAGTAAGACACCTACCGTTGTTAGGTGTCACAAGCAGTGTCTCGTATACATCGAAAAATACCATGAATTTTACGTTCCATCTCACGGTGCGTCATCCCCGTTGTGTTAGGATAATAATGATATAATCCAATAGTATATGTAACTATATATATATTCAGTCTATTAACACAACTAATTACATAAAAACTGTGTGTAAAAATCAACTACATATTTCTCAGTTAACACAAGTAATCACTTAAGAGCAGTGTGTAAAAAACAACTACATATAGCCTCCATGCCCAGGTTAGACGTTGAATATGCACGTGTCTCAGATGAAAGATACATACACATATATATGCTGATATCCTGCTGTCACATTGTGTATCATTCTCATTGTGTAAATAATACACTCTGTAGCTCTCACACTGCGTAGAAGTCACGCTCTCCTGCTGTCACACCGTGTAGAAGCCTCATTGTATAGTTATCAAACTGCGTATGTATCAAACTTTACAGCTGTCACACTATGTAGTAAGCACATTCATTAATTGTCACACTGTGTAACAGTTTTATTGTCTAGTTATGACACTGTTTAGCTATCACGCTTTGTAGCTGACACTGTGTAGCTATCACGCTGTTTAGCAGTCACAATCTGTACATGTCATATTCTATGTAAGTCTCAATGTGTAGCTGTCACTCTGTGCTCTCACACTGTGTAGAACGCAAACTGTGTAGCAGTCACATTCAGTAATTGTCACAATGTGTAGATGTCATGCTATATAGCAGTCAAAATATGTAACTTTTACAATGTGTAGTTGTTCCACGATGTAGCAGACACTCTGTGGTGGTCACACTTTGTAGCTGTAACACTGTGTAGCAGTCACAATTTTTAGCTGTCACAATCTGTAGTTGTCACACCCTCTAGCTCTCACACTCTGTACCTTAAACAATGTGTAGCTGTATTACTCTGTAGCTGTCACAATCTGTAGCTTTATTACTCTGTAGCTGTCACAATCTGTAGATGTCACACCCTCTAGCTGTCACACTCTGTACCTGAAACAATGTGTAGCTCTAGTACTCTGTACCTGTCACAATCTGTAGCTGTCACACTGTGTAGCTATCGCACTCTGTAGCTGTCACCATGTGTAAGAGTAACAATTTTTAAGCTGTCAAAATATGTATCTGTCACACTGTGTAGCTGTCACACTCTCTGTCACACATATTAGCTAACAAACTGTGTAGCTGTCACACTGTGTAGCTGTCACACTGTGTAGCAGTCACACTGTGTAGCTGACACAATGTATCGCTATAACTCTCTGTAGCTGTAACACTGTGTAGCTTTCGCACAATATACCTGACACACTGTGTGGAATTCACAATGTTTATTAGTCACACGGTGTAGCCATCACATTCTCTAGCTGTCACAATGTTTAGCTGACACACGGTGTAGTTGTCACACGGTGTAGATGTCACACTGTGTAGCAATCACACTGTGTAGCAGACTCATTGTTTAGCTATCACACTGTGTAACTGACTTCAGTGTGTAAATATCACACTGTGTATCTGTCACGCTGTGTAACTATCACTAGCTGTAGCTTTCACATTGTGTAGCAATCACAATTTTTAGGTATCACTATTTTTTAGCAGTCAAAATGTGTAGCAGGCACAATGTGTTGCTCTCACTCTGTGTACCTGACACACTGTTTAGCTGTCACAATTTGTATTAGACACAACGTGTAGCTGTCACATTCTGTAGCTCTCAAACTGTGCTGCTGACACACTGTTTAACGTTCACACTGTTTAGCATTCACAATATCTAGCCATGTCACTCTGCAGCTGTCACATTCTTTAAGAGTCACAATTTTTAGATGTCATACTTTGCAACTTTCACACTGTGTATCTGTCACACTGTGTAGCTATCACACATTTTGGCAGTCACAATGTGTGGCAGTCTCATTGTGTAGCTATCACAGTGTGTAGCTGACAATCTGTGTAGCTGTCACACTGTGTAGCAGTCACAAGCCTTAGCTATCACACTTTGTAGGAGTGCAAGTGTGTATCAGACACACTCTGTAGTTGACACCTTGTGTAACTGACATACTATTTAGCTGTAACACTGCATATAAATCACATTGTGTAACTGACACAATGTGTAGGTATCACACTGTGTATCTCTCACACTGCGTAGCATTCACACTGGTAGCTGTCACAAAGTATAGCTGTCGCACTGTATAGCTCTCACACTCTGTACTGACACACTGTGTAGCTGTCACCAACGGTAGATGTCACACTGTGTAGCAGTCAAACTCTGTAAATGTCACACAGTGTAGCTGTCACGCTGTTTATTTTTCATACTGCGTAGCTGTCACTCTTTGTAGCTGTCAAATTCTACGAGTATACCTGACTCACTGTGTAGTTATCACACTCTGTAGCTGACACACTGTGTAGCTGTCAAATTCTATACCTGACACACTGTGTAGTTATCACACTCTGTAGCTGACACACTGTGTAGCATTCGCACTGTGTAGCAGTCACAGTGTTTAGCTTTAACATTCTGTTCCTGACACACTGTGTAGCTATCATACTCTCTAGTTTACACACTGTGCAACAGTCCCACTGTGTAGCAGTCACACTGTGTATCATTCACACTCTTTAGCTCTCACATTTTCAGCTCAGGATGTATAGAAGTAATTTGATTTTTGTTTGCACTAAACCTTTCAATATATTCATACTTCTCCAAATTAGTAATGTGTTATCACTTTAAATCCCCCTTTAGTCTTTGAGTTGGAATTACTTACACGGATATATGTAATTCTTCTAAAAGTACGAGTGCATCAAATGTCTTCCTTCAGTGACGAAGCAATTTGGCAGTTCTTAATTCCCATCGGTAGATAATTATAATTCCATTAGTTCCGAACAATTGACGTGATACACGTGAAGCGGACACCTTGGGAGGCAACTGATACTGTTTCTTGACAGCGGGACGCTACTTGTGCTTCCCCGGCGTAGTTAGTTGTATCATTGATGACGAAAATGATGATGATGATGATTTAATAATAGTAATTTGTTGAAATATAAAATCTCTTTGTCGTAAAAGAAATAATTAATATATCGATATCAGATACTGTTGCTTACAAAAAATTAAATAGGGTAGTTTTTAAGCAAGTATCATTTAAAAACTCCAAAACTTGCGTATATCAGGATAATGCATGCGTACTGCCACCACTAACCGTGCTGTCTTACGTTTTAGGTATACAGGAATATGTCCGCACTAAATAAATATGATATTAGGAATGATATTTGCTTCAAGCTCTATTTCGTTTCATTTTACTCAGTCTAACAGATGCTGTTTACTGCAGTTCTGAGCAGTCCACCGCAACTTAAGGACATTACTTGGGATTCCCTCTATAAATATGTCATCAATCAACATTGTAATATTTTCATGAATTTTTTCCACGACCTATAATAGCAAGAGATGAAAGCGCACTGTCGTTCATCTGTTGACATGGAGGCTACAGTTGTTACGTGGTCTTTGTGTCCCACATGCATGTAGAAGTGTACGTTTTGAGTGGTCCAGAAGTAAACCATCCAACATCAAAAATTTAAAAATTCATTGTCAGTACTGTCACAATTTTCAAATTATTCGCTTTCTATAAAAGTAATTTTAATAACTTGTGCAGTTAAAAATTTAGAATATGTTTGTGAAAGGATGAATTGCTTGCTTCAGTAAACTTCTTTAAGAAATATGTTTTACGTATTTTTTCCTCTTATAATTCCGCTTTAAAAATTCAGCTTCCTTTAACTTGCATATTTCCTTCCATATTTGAAATCTGTGTTTTTTGTAGTAACTTAAAAGGATTCGGAATTAAGTCATACCTTTTCATGACTTGTCAGTGCAATTAAATATTTCTACACAACGGAACATTCAAGATGTAAGTAACAAGTATAGATTGTCATTCAATGGGAGGGAATAGTTCTAAATGCGGAGAAACTTTGGACACACTGTGAGTATCACACAACAGTAGTTAGGTGTTTTTGCACAGGAAAAAGCTTGAGAATATGGTTTGTTATCAAAATGAGCAACTGAATGATAAGTAAACCTGCTTGTATTGAAATATGTCGACTTGAAGCAGAAAAATTTCAATTGCTGTAACACTTTTCAGTGTTGGGCGCTTTTGTTAGTCATTAGGTTGAAATTGAAAGGTTGAAGTGCTGTTAACATGCTGAAATTAAAAGAACCGTCATACATATAAAGCAGAGATATGAAAAGTATAATTCTTAATAAGCCTAGCGTTATTGTGTAAGTAGAATTTCAGCAGGCATTGAACTTGAAGGGAAAGATATTCAGTTTTTTCAGTGGATTTATATATCACATAATAATCATATATGTATTTGTTTCGTTCATTATAATGGAGAAACGAAACAAGAACGCATTTAGATTGCTGACTGCGGTTTCATGGAAGTGTCAATAACAAATATATGAGACAAACAGCAACAGACAGTGTTTTGACACTCTTACTGACCGGCTTAATTAACAAACAAGAACTGCTGTCGTGTCTGTAGTGGTGGTTTAACATATCTATCTACACACACATAGATGTAGATAGGTTATCTTCCTGGAAAATTGAGGTACGATGTTGATGCACATCTATCAATCAAACGTCACATTTCATCAGTCAGTATCTTCTATTGTTACAACATGCAACAGTTTCTATACTGTACCGTAACTAGAGAAAAAGCAGCGAAGCACATTGTGGCCAGCATAATCAGAAAGTGGACACATAGAGAGACATTCAGTGTATCTTCCAGTTGCTGCATGAACCTGTAAATAAAGAAGAGAGGTATATAGAAAATATTGGAAATGTTGTTTCGAAGGTTTTTCTATTTTTAGTTTTATGAAACATGCTGTAAGTGCTTTATGTAGCAGAAGGAACGTTTCGAAAGACTTTTTTCATGATGTTTTGTGTTTTAACTTTTGGTCTAACAATTAGAGACGTGAAATAAGTACCTCTTTCCATCTGTCGTTATATTAATGTGTTATATATATTTTTTGAACTTACTCTATAATATTCTGATGGTGTCGAATGCACGCATTTAAATTTGCTTGCAAGTCACAGCTTGCAATTGTATGATCTTGTTCATCTTTCTGCCAGCGCTGAGACGTGATACTTGGCTGTCTGATATCCAGTATGGCCGCCTTTAGCTTATCGAACTGTGTGCAGGCAATTGCAATCAATACGACAATCAGAGACGTGTAACCACACACTACACCAAACGCTAGCAGTGATGGGAAACACTGTAAAGAATTGAATATTTGCAACATAAATACACTTAAAATGACGCAATTAAGGAATTCTGAATAAATAGGCCTAAATGCACATACACTAATATCCATATGGAAACGACAAGTGTGATTTCATACTCTTGTTTTAACTTTTATCTTCTGTTCATGGAATGTAAATTCATATACATTAGACAAGGGCTTGACTTTTTGATTGGATTGACTGAACGACTTTACAGATTCGAAATGAAAATAATTTGGGATGTTTGTTTTATTTGAATACCTTCACACTAAAATCTTAAGTGAAAAATTTTGTATCGCGATATGAGTACGTGAATGTAAAGCATAGAAACAACTGTGGATATATGAAAATTGAGACACACTTCGGAATTAGACTGCTGGCGGAAAATATCTTTATAAGAGTGAAACATACGATGTTTAATGCAAGGCATAAGTTGTTCTTCTTATACTTTGATTTAATTGCGAGAATTGCTAATTTTTTTCACTGTCTTGTGATTTATTATGTTGTTGCAGTAACTACTATATGCAGCGAATCGCCAGATGGAATGAGTATTAACTGATGAGCCGATCTCTTTGACCAGGCGGTCTAAGACTTGGGTCTACGTCCGTACGTTTGCTGCGTTTGGGGTTTCGAATCCCACCGAGGGCATGAATGCGTTTTTGGTATGAGTGTTGTGTGTTATCATGTACAGGTCTCAGCGTCGGGCTGATCACTCATCCAGAGGAGTCCGATCGAGATTAATGTGTCTGAGTGATATCTCGAAGCTCCGTGAGAGGGGAGGCGATGGCCGGAACACGGACCGAAGCGCCACAGGCAGGAAAAGAGAAATATAAGATGGCTGAACGTAAAATAATCTGTGAAGTGCATGATAGTTGTTAACATTTGAATGTAATGAACCGAAATAAACTACTGCACTGCAGATATATTAGTCCAAACAATTTTCGTCCCTATTTTTTAAATTTGCCAGTGTGCTTGGGTTTCGATGTGGAAGTGTGGCGTGGGTGGTTGGGGAGGGTGTTGAAATTTGTGTAAAATTTAAAAATAAACTGCGAGGATGAGCAGAATGAGTGCTGTGTTCTTTGTGGCCGAGATTATCTTGAATCTTGCACTTGGCCTGGATGTTTAACGGGATCTTTTTTACTAACGTCTGTCTCGAGTTATCATTAAAAATTAACATTGGTAAATATGACACCATATTAGGTCACGTATTCACAGAACAGTTAAATCGAACGGTTTGTACTGAGGTAGCGCCGTGAATTGGTATTCATTTGGTGTCGGCGAAACACCGGATAAACCGAATGTTTTCATTTTTTCTATCAGTTCTGCAGAGAAATTACAGCTCATTATACTAAGAGGGTGTTATTGAAAAATTTTCCTGTTTCTCTTTGCAGTCCAAATGACCAAGGCTTAGTAATCGAACAGCATCGTGGAGCAATAATGAACTGGGACGGAAAAAAAGAAAGAAGAAAAGCGCGCACTTTCAATTAATTAATTTGTTTAGTTAAGAATAATATAAAAACAGATGATAATTCTATCTTATAGTTATTACCTGTGAGATGTTAACTAGTTCATAGAACGGTGAAACAGTCCAGTCGAAAGGATACCACGCAATTAGTACCGTTTCATGATTTGTCACGATGCGTATTGTTGACTGGACGGTATGGGAACATAAGGCCGCAATAGCTGCTCTTATGCTGTATTTCATAGTGAGCGGGATCCATCCTGCCGCTGTAAAGTGTCCGGTGTCAGCGTCTCTGGTTGGCAGATCTTCCCACGTGAAGCTGTCTGTTAGGTCCATCGCACGTTCAATACTGCGTTGTTGGAGCCTGACACAAAGGAACCAAAATGTTACCCCAGGTTTATTAAATGTGGGAAAGCAGTTAAAGGACATAAGATTAAGATTCTGAAAAGAAGGTATTATATATTCCGTCTGGTGTGGAGGCCATTAATATTTCGTTATCAAAAGTTTTTATACTGTGAAAGGGAAAAATGATTTGCCTCTGATATCAAAATCTGGCATTTGGACAATACACATGTTCTATTCCGAAAAGTCGTTGTCTCATTACTAAAGCTAATTATTTTCAAACAATTTTAGGCTATCTTTACAGGTTCATTTCCAGTGTATAGTTGGCTCCGACGCATTTCCTCAAAATTTCGAAGACGACGTATCATATAAACAATATGATAAATATACATTCTCTATTTTATACATGAAACCTTCAAGTCATTTATTATTTTGTGCACTTAGATTAAAAATAAGCAGTGAATATCTGGAATAGACTGCTTTCCATTCAAGTCACATCTTCTTTAATATATTTGGAAAGATTTCGTAAAGAATTTGTTTTACTGCGAAAGTGACAGCCAGTGTTTTTACTTACCTGCAGTATAAAAATATCCACATGATATTCGTGAAGGGGATCAACATATGGATTGATGTCATGGCGCGTCCCAAATCGTCCCAGTGTATGTAAACATCGACGAACATGCCTATGTATGTACTGCAACTACATATAATCACTGTTATCATGTACACAGTATAAATAGTCGATATTTTCTTTAACTTCAACGGAATTCCCGCCATTCTGAAGAGGAAAATTATCGAACCGAAACGAATCTCCGACAGTCCCTTTAGTTTTCTTTCTTTTCTATTCATGTGGAAATAAATTTCCTCGGCGACAAAAAATACAGAGTTTAAAATGCTGGTCGAAGCTTTGGAAAATTCACGTTTAGTATTTGTCACCTTCTTACTGCTCTGTACGTCTCTGAGTGTCAGGTGATTCTGCTTGACACTGAGCTCCTTTACATAGTGTTCCTATTTTTGTTGGTGAAAATGTAATCAATACTTTGTTAAATTGCATTATTAATAAGACACGAATGTTGGTGTTGTAGAATTGTTAATTTGTTTCTGTATAAATGGGGGCAACTACAGTGAGGAGTAAGTTTGGGTCATGATATATGGAAACTTCGTAGAAAGACGGAACCACACAATGGTGCCAATATTTAATTTACAGTGTTGGGAAATTTTACCGAATAAGAAGCAGATGTGTCGTTCTGAATTTATGTACATTCTGTGAATGGGATAATACTTGAAAAGTGAAAGAATTCAACGAGGTGCTATAGTGAATGCACATATATCTTAATGTAATTTTCTCGTTATTCTTCTCACATTGTATTCAAACTTGAAACTTCTCAACTTTACAAATAATCCTCAAATATCAAATTTTACAAAAATTCGTGCAGTTGTTTTCTATAGACAAAAAGAGAAGGGAACATTTAATTGAGTGCTAAAATTTGAAATATTTCATTCAGGCAGTGGAGCTTCGGTGTCCTACTCAGAAGTTATTCTGACCCCTTAGAAATTTGGCGTGGCCCTTTCGGGAGCCATATGACCAAATTTGGGAACCACTAGTCTGAAGGAATAGGCCGCACCTGAGAAAGTAAGTTAAAACATTCCAAATAGAGTCCTATTACACATCCAGATAGTTCCAGGGGTTTGAGCATCACAGATTTCTGGAAAGTCGGCATGTGAAATTGTTAAAGTTGTCGGCCCTACGCACCAGCCGCCTTTATCTCCAGGAAATATTTCTGGTACTCAATTCGGTTGGAGGCTAATTCGGCCGCAGGGTCATCGTACGGCAGAAAGGATTATGTAAACAAAAAATTCCAGTGACTCCATAGGAAATCGAACCTGCGTCCTTTGTGCTTGTAGTGCATTGCCTCAATCAACTGCGCCTCCGCGTACTGGAGGAAAAAACTTATTTTTTGCAATAATTTATTTATTCAGCGTTGCCAACCTTCCGCAGTTTTGCATTGAAACACTAACCGTTATGATAGCTACGGACAGGTGATGTAAAACACAGCAAGCTGCATGTTGGTACCGACTGCTTACAGCTGATCAGGGTACCGGAATTGATCCGTCCATTTGTTTTGCTCTTACGTCACAAGTATTGCCTAGTAAAGAACATAAAATCAATATGAGAACTTGTGATATTTAAAAATAAGGGAATGGTACAGTAGGTCATTTGTATAACGAACAAACTTTCTGTAAGGGAGGAGTGAACAAAGTTGTAATGGCACACATTTAGAGATACAGGGTGTTTTAGAAATAATTCTGTATCTTGGAAAAGTAATGACTCATCGGAAAAGTATTTTGTTAGTAACTCGCATGTTTCGTTACCGTGTTCAAAACGGCCCAAGACTTGCCGGATTTGTCCATTCCAAACACTACAGCCCTGATTCTTGAAGTTTAATTTTCATATTTTCTCCCTTGTAGGTCTAGATTCCGAGATTCTCAGCTCTGTTTAGGTAGTACCATCAAAACGTTTTAAACATTTCACCTCTGTAACACGTCCCTTTAATGAAAAGAACATTGACTTTTAGTTAGATTTTCTTGACTTGTTCACCAAATCCCCTCTTCGCTGCACATTTGACAACATAATTTTTTTCCCCCTCCTTTATTTATATCCTCGGTCCGAGTTAGACATTTAGTACATGTTTGTTTAGTATAGTGCAACAATCAGAGACAATGACATGATGAGAAGTATTCCAGTGAATACTCTCAGTGTTTCACACTTTTAAGTTAGTTGAATCGAGTTGACAGATCGTGTTGTGAGTAGCGGCGTAGTCTGCCTTGGTCACGGGGATGTGAGTTTATTCGGGTGGACCTCTATTTTGGCTTTATAACTGGAGCAGAGTCGCGTTATTTCTTCTCGTATGGTTGGTATTTGTAGATCGGTGTGTAGTACGTGGTTTGGAATGTACCATGGTGCGTTGGTCACCATTCTGAGGATTTTGTTTTGTAGTCTTTGTAGTATCTCAATGTTTGACTGGGATGCCGCTCCCCATTATGGAATGCCATACGTCCAAATGAGCTTTAATATGATTTTATATATGAGTAGTTTGTTGGCCAGAGAGAGTTTGGATTTTCTACTTATGATCCAGTTCATTCGTTGCAGCATTAATCCCACTTGCTTGCGTTTATTGTGGATATGTGGTTTCCAAGTCAGCCGACGATCTAAGTGTATCCCTAGATATTTGACCGTTGTTTCTTGCGGGATAATTTTCCCATTAAGAGAAACTGCTGGGCATCCATCCCTCCGCAGGGTGAAGGTGATGTGTGTTGATTTAGATTCATTCGCTCTTATGCGCCACCTTTTTAACCATTGTTCTAGTTGATCCAGATGCAGTTGGAGGCGTTGAGTTGCGGTGATGGAATCGATGTGTGATGCCAGGATGGCCGTGTCATCGGCATAGGTGGCAGTTAGCGTTTGTTCTGTGACTGGTAAATCTGCTGTGAAGATGGAGTATAAAATGGGGCTAAGGATGCTCCCTTGAGGTACTCCTGAGTGTATGGTGCATAAGGAGGTGTATTCCTCTTGGTAATTCACATGGAACATCCTATCTGTAAGGTAGAATTTTAGGATTGAGTACATTGGATGTGGGAGCGCCTGTTTCAGTTCGTATAGTAGGCCGGGATGCCACACCTTGTCAAATGCTTGGCTAATGTCGATAAAAGTTGCGGTGCAGAAGTGTTTGTTATTGAAGTCCTCGCGGATTTTGCGCAGCAGTCTGTGCGCTTGTTCTATGGTGCCATGTTTGGGCCGAAATCCGAACTGATGATCAGGAATTAGTTTTTTAGTCGTTAGGATGGGTGACAGGTGTCGTAACAATATTTTTTCGAGTATTTTAGAGAAAAGTGGTAGGAGGCTGATAGGTCGATAAGAGGACACCTCAGTCGGGTTTTTTCCGGGTTTAACTATCATAATTATTTGTCCTATTTTCCAGTGTCGGGGGAAGTATTCAAGGCGGAGGATAACATTATAGATTTGTGTTAAGGCACGAATAACCTTCTGTGATAGCTCTTTGATCACAGTACCTGTAAGAAGGTCGTATCCCAGTGCTTTCGTGGGATTGGTATTGTGTTGTATGATGTATTCGACTTCGCTTTTACAGATTTTTTTTTTTGGTGGGAGTGCCATCTGATATGGAGTACTTAGTTCTTGCATGATATTGTCTTCTTCTTCTTTTGTAGCTTGTGAAGGGAAGGGGCGAAAGACAATGCTAAGGTGATGTGCAAAGTTTGTAGCTTTTTGTTCATCTGTTCGGGCCCAGATGTTGTTTTGTAATCGTAATGGTGGTATATGGTGTTGAGGTTGTTTCAGTTTGCGAGTCATCTTCCACAAGGAGTAATTTGTGTCTTTATGGGGCGTTAAAGTCTCCAGGTACTGTTGGATTCCGGTATTTTTGTGGAAATGAAGGAGTTGTTTAAGTTCTGTAATGCATAGAAAGAAAAGGAATGATTAACATTTGACTTATGTTTGTAATTTTGGAAATTGTAGTGATGTAATGCATAGAAAGAAAAGGAATGATTAACATTTGACTTTTGTTTGGAATTTTGGAAATTGTAGTGATGTAATGCATAGAAAGAAAAGGAATGATTAACATTTGACTTTTGTTTGGAATTTTGGAAATTGTAGTGATGTAATGCATAGAAAGAAAAGGAATGATTAACATTTGA
>Ga0209629_10000601_pt1 | contig 20187 bp, 11 predicted proteins | sample TergutCu122P5_FD_187286 | JGI IMG/M metagenome (GOLD analysis project Ga0209629, IMG submission 187286) | Cubitermes ugandensis P5 segment gut microbial communities from Kakamega Forest, Kenya - Cu122 P5 (SPAdes) (version 2) | ecosystem: Host-associated > Arthropoda: Insects > Digestive system...
AGCCGTTTACTCGCCGGCGCTCACCGATTTTATTTTCATGGTCAAAGAAAGCAGTTATATGTTCATCACCGGCCCCGATGTAGTGAAAAGCGTAACACAGGAAGAAGTCAATAAAAATGAATTAGGTGGCTCTGATATTCATACAGGCCGTTCGGGAGTCGCTCATTTCTCGGCTGATAACGATATCGACTGCATCCTGAAAGTAAGGGAACTGATGTCGTTCCTCCCTAATAATAATATGGCAGAACCTCCTTTCGTACCGACAACCGACAGCCCGAACCGGATCGATCCTTCGCTGAATTTATTAATTCCAACCAATCCAAATACTCCTTATGACATCAAAACGCTGATTACTTCAGTCGCTGATGATGAAAATTTTTTTGAAGTACAGGAAGATTATGCGAAAAATATAGTTGTCGGCTACATCCGTTTGAACGGAAAAAGCATCGGCGTAGTAGCCAATCAACCGGCTGTATTGGCAGGAACGCTCGATATCAACGCTTCGGTAAAAGCCGCCCGTTTTGTCCGTTTTTGCGATGCTTTCAATATTCCGATACTTACTTTCGAGGATGTTCCGGGATTCCTTCCGGGCGTGAATCAGGAGTTTGACGGAATTATCCGTCACGGAGCCAAACTGTTGTATGCGTATTGCGAAGCAACAGTTCCGAAAGTAACGGTTATCACGCGCAAAGCCTACGGCGGAGCCTACTGTGTGATGAATTCCAAACACATCCGGGGCGACTTCAATTACGCTTATCCAACAGCAGAAATTGCTGTTATGGGCGCCGACGGAGCGGTGAATATTCTTTTCCGTAAGGATATTCTTGAGGCGAAAGATGCAGATGCCAAGCGGAAAGAATTACTGGACGACTATCGAGAAAAATTTGCAAATCCCTATCGTGCAGCAGAATTGGGTTATATCGATGAAATCATCGAACCTTCCATAACTCGTCAGCGCTTGATTCGCAGTTTTGAGTTGCTTGCCAACAAGCGGCAATCCAATCCACCGAAAAAACATGATAACTTACCTTTGTAACATTATGATAAAGAAAGTTTTAGTAGCCAATCGCGGCGAAATAGCCATGCGAATATTCCGCACTTGCCGCGTAATGAATATACCCACAGTCGCTATTTATACCCATGTCGATCGTGGCGCTTTGCATGTGCGCTATGCCGAAGAAGCTTATTGTATCTCGAAAGACGAATCGGATACTTCCTACCTGAAACCGGAACTCATTCTGAACATTGCAAAGAAAACGGGAGCGGCCATTCATCCGGGTTATGGTTTTTTGTCCGAAAATGCTGATTTTGCTCGACGTTGCGAAGAAGAAAACGTTATTTTCATCGGGCCGAGCGCCGATATTATCGCAAAAATGGGTGTGAAAACCGAAGCGCGTAAAATTATGCAGGAAGCAGGCGTTCCCATTGTTCCGGGAACAAAAGAGCCGGTATCCGGCGTAGAAGAAGCTCGCGCAAAAGCCAAAGAAATCGGTTATCCGATAATGCTGAAAGCCTTGGCTGGCGGCGGCGGAAAAGGAATGCGCTTGGTACGCAAAGAAGGAGAGTTGGACGCAGCATTTAGAATGTCTAAGTCGGAAGCAGCCAATTCATTCGGAAATGATGCTATCTATATCGAAAAATATATTGAAAATCCGCACCATATCGAAGTGCAGGTTCTGGGTGATAAATACGGAAATGTGATTCATCTTTATGAACGCGAATGTTCGATTCAGCGGCGCAATCAGAAAGTAATCGAAGAGTCTCCGTCACCGTTTGTGAAAGAAGAAACACGCAAAAAAATGCTGAAGGTTGCCGTTGCCGCCTGCAAAAAAATCGGATATTACAGCGCCGGAACATTAGAATTTATGATGGATAAAGATCAGAACTTCTATTTCCTCGAAATGAATACCCGTTTGCAGGTAGAACATCCGGTGACGGAAGCGTGTACGGGAGTCGATCTGGTGCGAGATATGATTCTGGTTGCATCGGGCAGTCCCCTACCCTACAAACAGGAAGAAATCGAATTTCGGGGCGCCGCGATCGAGTGTCGCATTTATGCCGAAGACCCCGAAAACAACTTTATGCCTTCGCCCGGAATTATCCGCGTGCGTGAAGCGCCCGAAGGAAGAAATTTGCGATTGGATAGCGCCGCATACGCCGGTTTTGAAGTTTCACTCCATTACGACCCAATGATTGCGAAATTATGTACTTGGGGAAGAAACCGCGAATCAGCTATTTCCACCATGAGGCGCGCTCTGAGGGAATACAAAATTTTGGGAATCAAAACAACGATTCCTTTCCACTTGCGGGTGTTGCAAAATGAAACTTTCCTGAAAGGTGATTACGATACCACTTTTATTGATACTAAATTTGATAAAGAGGAACTTAAACGGCGCCAAAACAGCGATCCGACGGTAGCAATTATTGCAGCCGCCCTGAAACATTACGAACAGGAAAAAGAAGCGGCAGCCCGCGCTACCACAGTTCCCTTAGTTGGAGAATCTTTGTGGAAATATTATGGAAAATTACAAATGACTGCAAATAATTACTAAGCATCGTCATTGCGAGCCGTCAGGCGAAGCAATCTACCCCCCCAACCCCCTAAAGGGGGAGCCCCCCTCCCTCTTTAGGGGAGGGGCTGGGGGAGAGGTTCTGGATTGCTTCGGGCTTCGCCCTCGCAATGACGTACAAAAATAAATAAATCATGGAAGAAGTAAAAGAAGCAAAAGCATTAGCAACCTATTATGCAACAATAAACGACATACCAGACACCGAGTTTAAAGTGGAAATTCTGGAAGACGAGCCTGTCAAGAAAGTTTCCGTCAACGGAACTATTTATGAGGTAGATTATAATGTAGGCGGCGATACCATTCACTCAATCATTATGAATCACAGATCGCACGGCGTTCAGATAACTTCTATCGGAAATTCCAATTATGAAGTAAGCAACAAAGGCGATTATTTTTTAGTAAATGTAATTGATGAATTGCAAAAAATGCGTATGGCGCGTTCTAAATCATCGATAATCGGCCGGCAGGTAATTACGACTCAGATGCCGGGCGTGATACTGAAAGTATATGTAAAGCCCGGCGAAGCGGTAAAAGCCGGCGACCCGCTCTGCGTATTGGTAGCCATGAAAATGGAAAACGAAATCCGAAGCCCGATCGAAGGAACGGTAAAGGAAGTATATATCAAAGACAACGATAAAATGGCTGTCGGAGATAAAATGTTTGTGGTTGAATAATTATGCTTAATATATTAATTGTTTCAGCATTCAGTTTTTTAATCAACATTCCTTTAGGTATCTGGAAGGAAAGGTATAAAAAATATTCTCTTCCCTGGCTTGTTGTCCTTCACCTGTCGGTGCCAGTCATCATCGTACTTCGCATTTATCTGAAAGCCAATCCGTATTTTATACCTTTATTTATTGCCTTGGCAGTTGCCGGACAATTTGTAGGGAAAAAACTTACTAACAGGTGATTCGTAACCTTTTCCCAAGCGCCGGGAATATTTGCCGAATAGCTCGTCACTTTTTCCAAAGCGACCGTTGAAAATCGCGAAAAGATAGGCAATTAAAGGAAATGAATCTTACCTTTATCAATGACTGTGAGTATTTTTTGCGAAAAGAAAAAGGATGCTGCGCCAATACGGTATGGGTTTAATAAATATCGCCTGACCATTGACGGACTCGATGATGCGAAATTGGTTTTCTACGAATTATTAATTTAAAAATTATAAAAATATGGACTCAAACTTCTTTACGGGAATTATAGGCATGATAAAAAGTAATATATTGACGTTTCGCACCTCATTGTAACTAATCAATGTGTTGAATGCCAACTGTCTTTGGTTTTATAGTAACCTATAAGTAGAAATGAGAGCGAAAGCTTCCAAAAATTGTACCGACCGCTTCCAAAAATTGTACCGTTCGGTACAAAAAATTGTAGCGACCGCTCCCGTAAATTGTACCGAGCGGTACCGAATTTGGAAGCGTTCGCTACAATGACATAAAAGCAAGGGTTCTATGACACGAAGCCGGGCTTTTATAACTTCATAGCAAAGCTTATTTAATGGGTCAGTTGGAAAACCCTGTGTTTAACCTTATTTCTTTAACAAAACAACCTCAGTAGCATAGGATTGATAATTAATTTTCCTAACCTTATTATTATCTATTAATGAAACGTTGTATCGCATTAAATTGGAAATGTTTTGTAATCTGTCTGAAATATCCGCTCTATATCTTATCGAATTTGACAATAAAACTTCCGATTTCACATCTTTAAAATTGGGATGTAATTTCAATATTTGGGTAACAAAACTTATAAAATCCTAATGTTTCGCACTTCGTAATAAGTCATTATTGTTACGTGAAATATTAGAAGCAAAGAAATATTGAAAGTATAAAACATCAAGGCTAAAATGTTTATCAGATAAAAAAGGAGAAATATATGCGTGAAAACAAAAATAATTATTACCTTTGCATGTGTAGGAATACTCTATTATGCAACTTGGTTTTGAAATAGACAAATTAACACATTCGCTTGAAGATGTGCAAACGGGCGAAAGTTTGCGAGAAGCTAAACGGAACTGGCGAGTTGTCGAAACTACGTATTGAATCAGATAAAAAAGTAAAAATATTTGCGAAAGTTCCAAAGAAAATGCTTACTTTCGCACCGAGTTATTTGACAGTATAAAACGATGCAAAACCCTGAAAAATTAACAGTTACAAAATCGTTACTTCCGGTTCTCAAAAATTCTGCAAAGTGTTTAGTTATTAACTATTTATTTCCAATAGAGTAATTTTTAAAATAAAATATATATCTTTGCCCTGTAAATTAGGAAAATTAACAATTTATAGAATGTTTCAAAAGACTAATAATATATTATTTATATTTTTATCAATTATTTTGTCAGTATATGCGCAGGATACTCCAGTCAAAAATTACCTGCAACAAGCAGGAGAGTATGCCGAAATATATAATGGAGAAATTGAGGCGGTTTATAGTACGTTGCAGTATAAGAATTTGCCTTATTACAATAGTTCTGATTTTACGGATGGCGATATAGTTTTCAGGAAAAATACCTATCCTAACCAAAAAATACGTTTGGATTTATACAAAGACCAATTGATTGTGATATCACCCGGAAAGCAATATGCCATTACGGTATGTTCTTCCGATGTGGAAAAAGTATATATGTACAGTAAGACTTTTGTTTGGCTGACTCCGCCCAAAGAAAGCCAATTGAAAACAGGATTTTATCTGCAGTTATTGGATGGAGAGAAAATCCGCCTGTTTCACAAAGAAAATTATAGCTTGCAACAAGACATACAAGATAAAGTGGTTGTTACTTATTTTGACCGTAAGATAAAATACTATTTACTATACAATAATCAATATTATCCGGTGAAAAACAAAGGCTCGTTTTCCAAAATATTTCCACAGTATAAAAAACAAATCAATAAATTTGTCAAGGATCATAAATTGAATTTCGGCCAAACTCCTGATGAAAGTTTATTTTCTCTTTCAGACTATTGTGAGCAATTGTTAAAAAAGAACAACGAATGAAACGATTCATATTTTTGTGTAATTTTATCCTGTTATGTAGTATATTTTCGGGCTTAATCGCTCAACAAGTTGTTCCTGTGCCCAAAGACAGTATCGCCATTGAAGCCTTATTGTCCTATTTAGAGGCAAATACATCATACCATATTTATGCTGATATTGATAGTTCTTTTACAGTCGTTGTCAAATCGAATGATATCCCTCCCCTGCAAATCCTAAAAAATGCGCTCGCCGATTCCCCTTATAATGTTTCGGTTTACAATAATAATCTCTTTATTTTAAAAGGACAAGAATTGGATACACGGATTTCTCCGGCATTAACAATCCGGCAACAACAAGATACAATCTCTGAGAACTTGATACAAACAGAAAGAATCGAAAAAACAAAATATGCAAACTCAGAAAATTTAGTCTATTCTGTGGGAGACCCGTACCTGAAAAATATTCCCAATGAAATAACTTTGACAGGGAAAATCATTGATTCCAAAACAGGAGAACCTATGATTGGAGTTAATTTGATTTCAAAAGAGCCTTATAGAGCCGCTACTACCGATGTAAAAGGAAATTATTCTATCCGTTTACCGTCAGGACGCGTTCAATTGGATTTGAGCGGATTTAACATTAAAGCATCTCGGCGCCAACTAATGCTCTATGACAATGGAACTTTCAATATTGAAATGATAGAAGAAACTTATAAATTGGATGAAGTTACCATCATTGCTCAACGAACGGATAACGTAAAAAGTATCCGCTTGGGATTGGAGAAAATTCAAATTGCAAAAATTAAAAACATTCCCACGGCTTTCGGGGAGGTGGACATATTGCGGGTTATCGAGTCATTGCCGGGAGTGAAAACAGTGGGTGAAGCGTCCACCGGATTCAATGTACGCGGCGGAGCGACAGACCAAAATTTAATATTATTGAATGATGGAACTATTTATAACCCGAATCATCTTTTCGGACTTTTTACCGCCTTCAGTTCCGACATGATAAAAGAAGCGGAATTGTATAAAAGCAGTATTCCGGCGCAATATGGAGGCCGGATTTCTTCCGTATTGGATATTTCCGGAAAGGAAGCGAATAAAGAAAAATTCACCGGTTCCGCAGGAATAGGCTTGGTAACCAGCAGACTTACGCTTGAAATACCCGTTGTTAAAGAAAGAACGTCTGTGCTATTGAGCGGAAGAACTACTTATTCGGATTGGATATTAAAGCAATTACCCGATAAAAGCGGTTACAATAATGGAACCGCCGGATTCTATGATATGGGAATTGTATTCAGTCATCGAATAAATAAGAAAAACACTTTGAATGTTTATGGATACTTAAGTCACGACCGTTTTGAGTTCAATAAAAAACAGAAATACGCTTATAATAATCTAAATATCTCGGCCAAATGGAAGCGAGTATTCAACGATAAATTGCTGGGAAATTTTGCCGCCGGATACGATCGTTACGATTATACGAATACAGATTCTACGGATCAAGCAGCGGCTTATGCACTTTCTTTCAATATCAACCAAACGTTTTTAAAAGCTGATTTTAATTATGATTTGGGAGCACATAAATTGAACTTCGGATTGAAATCCATGTTTTACGATATTAACCCGGGCGCTTATAAACCTGTAGGCGCTAATTCATTAGTAAGATTGGATGTCCTGCAAAAAGAAAAGGCTTTGGAATCAGCGCTTTACATTGAAGATCAATGGAATATTACGAATAAATTATCTGTAACCGGCGGTATCCGTTTTTCGATTTTCAATGCTTTAGGAACTCGAACTTATTATAAGTACAATCCGGATATGTTACCCTCTATGACCACAATTATTGATACGCTGCATGCCAATGCCGGTCAAATATTCAAAACCTATATGGGTCCCGAATTTAGGCTATCCGCCCGTTATATATTAGCGGATAATCTCTCCGTAAAAGGCGGATTCAACACCATGCAGCAATACATCCACAAACTATCGAATACCGTAATCATGTCGCCCACTGATACATGGAAATTGAGCGATACCAATATCCGACCTCAAAAAGGATGGCAAGCGTCTGCTGGACTTTATTATAATGCACCCAAAAGAATCTGGTTGGCTTCTATGGAAATGTATTACAAAAAAATAAACGATTATTTAGACTATAGGAGTGGAGCAAAAATACTGATGAATCATCACATTGAAACAGATGTAATTAATACGGAAGGATATGCTTATGGCGTAGAGTTTTCTCTCCGGAAAGAAGTTGGTAAACTGAACGGCTGGGCAAGCTATACCTATTCACGAACGTTCCTCAGACAAAACGACCCATTAGTAGCTTTGCCGGTCAACAACGGGAATTGGTATCCTACGGATTACGACAAACCGCACAGTTTTAAATTAAACGGTAATTACAAATTTACACAACGATACAGCGTTTCTTTAAATATTGATTACAGTACGGGTCGTCCGGCAACAATACCTGCCGGAAGCTATTACAATCATTCTTTAAATGTGGTGCAAGTGTATTACACTGACAGAAATACATATCGGATTCCCGACTATTTCAGGACAGATTTGTCGTTCAATATAGAGCCCAGCCACCATTTGACTTTGCTGACTCACAGTTCTGTTTCCTTCGGCGTATATAATCTGACCGGAAGAAGCAATGCCTACTCGATATATTATGTTTCCGAAGCTGGGAAAATCAAAGGATATAAACTCTCCATTTTTGGAACGCCCATTCCTTTTTTAACCTATAATATTAAATTTTGATCGTATGAACATAAAATCATTATTCTTTTTAATCATTTTAATAATATTAGCAAACGGCTGCGTTTCAGAATTTAACGCAGTGTTGCCGTCTGATGATACGCAAATTTTAATTGTGGAGGGAAACATTTCAGGAAATACAAATGCTACATTTTATTTAAGTAAAAGCTTTCCTATAAATTCTTCAAAAATTTCAAATGATATTTTTATCACGTATGCAAATTTAACAATTATCGGAAGTAACGGATTTAAAAGTTCTCCTGCAATATCTTCAGGGAAAGGAGAATACCAAATATCAATAGGAGAACTTGATGATGATGTAGCGTATGGCTTACAAATAGAATATGACGGGTATATGTATCAATCTATAATGTCAAAACCACTTCATACTCCTGAAATCGACAGTGTTTCTTGGATTCAGCCTGAAAAAAACGGTTCGGTTATATTTCGTGTATCTACTCATGATAATCCTGGCGAAGCTAAATATTATTTATGGGATTATACGGAAAATTGGGAAATTACAGCTTATAACTATACTACAATATTTTTTAATATAACTAATAATACATTTTATTGGGATTACACGGCGCCATATTATTATTGCTGGAGAAGCGCTGCATCTGATAAATTTCTAATCGGTTCAACGGAGTCTCTCAGTGAAAACAGAATCATTAACAAACAATTTTATCAGCAAGACAATCCCAGTGATAGTCGCTTTTCGAAGCTTTATAGCATTACAGTAAATCAAAGAGCCATCAGTAAAGGAGCTTACGAGTATTATCAAAACAAAATAACGCTGAACGATGGAATGGGAGGCTTGTTTACTCCCCAACCGTCTGAAATAAACGGGAATATCGTTTGTATTTCCGATCCGGCAAAGAAAGTAATGGGATATATTGAAGTTACAAAGAATACATCTCAAAAAAGGATTTTTATTTATCCCAATCAAATTACCCATCCGTTTGTATATTCCGATTGTAGTACAATTACTCAAGATTCTATACGTACTATTATGAGAGATTATGGAATCACTTCCTATAAGGACATATACAACATGGGTTATCGACCTACCGGCGGTGTGGATATGGCTCCGACAGAATGGTCTACTGTAAGTTGTACGGAATGTACCGCTACCGGAGGTACAAAAAATAAACCGGATTTCTGGCCTAATGATCACCAATAATTGAAGAAAATGAAATCATTACATCTGATACTATCTGTACTTCTGTTTTTCTGTTTTTCATTAAAAGCGGAAGAGCAGTTCCGTGAGCGTGTTTTTGTTCACACAGACAAAGATTGTTACATTTCAGGTGAAGATATATTGTTGAAGTTTTATGTCGTCAACAATCAGTTTCAACCTTCCACCCTCAGTAAAGTAGGATATGTTGAAATTTGCAATACTGAAAAACCTCTGATGCAATTAAAAGTAGCTTTAGAAAAAGGCGGCGGCGCCGGAAAAATAAGGATACCGAGGGATCTTCCTTCAGGAATATATCAATTGTCGGGCTATACCCGTTATATGCGAAATGAAGGAGAAAATGTATTTTTCAGAAAACAAATTGCTATCATAAATGCTGTACAAGAAACTCCCGATCCGAAACGGTATGAATTGGTTGAAAAACAGGAAACATCTTATCCTGAAAAAAAAGAGACGCTTGATTTATTAGTGAAAACAAATCAAAAAGGATACGGAAACCGTCAGAAAGTTCTTCTTTCTATAGACAATATTCCTGATCATACAGCCGATTTGATTGTTTCAGTCAGTAGAAACGACTCAATTGCATTTGTGCAGGAAGTGAATAAACCTGAATGGTTGAAACAAGTGTCCGATACTTTTCATTTCTCCGGACAATGGCCCCCCGAATACGAAGGACATATCATCCCCGGTCGCTTTATTCCCGAACCTCAGGAAAATTTATTAGCCAGTATCGCTGTCGTTGGGAAAGATATTCGATTTAGATATGGTCAGGTAAACGAACAAAATCAAACAATTAATTTTTATACAGCCGGAATATTCGGGAAACAGCAAATTGTAACATCTGCTTTATCGCTATTTCATAATAAAACGGCCCATCGTATTGACCTGATTTCTCCCTTTTGTGAATTTTTACCCGACAACTTGCCTGTGATGCAGGTTCGTTTGAATGAAAAACAAATCTTAGACAGGTATATAGGCGTTCAAATACAGGGAAAAATGAACAATGACGTCATTGATAACTTAAATCAGATATTCAATGATTGTTCTCTTCAACCCGTTTTAAGTTATGATTTGGATGAATATACCCGTTTCAGTACAATCAGTGAGACCATACTGGAATTTATCAGTCAGGTTCGTGTTGTTAAAGTTGAAGGCAAACGGAGAATAAGCGTTTTTTCGGCAGAACAGCAGCAGTTTAGTCCGAGGAGAGTATTGGTTTTATTGGATGGCGTTCCAATTTACGACCACGAAGATATTCTCAATTATAATCCGATGTATATAAAACGAATCAATGTTTACGACAAAAGATATCTCTTAGGCGGAAATGATTATGAAGGCATCGTATATTTTATAACTCGCGAAGGCGACTTGCCTTTTTTTCAATTAAGTAACGAATCGCAACTGCTTAATTACGATTTTCCTCAACTGCCTCCGTTGTTTCTCTCACCGGACTATTCAACCGATCCGGCAAAGAATTCCAGAAAACCGGATTTTCGGCATACGCTTTATTGGAATCCTTTTGTTGAATACACATACGGAAAACCGGTCAATCTCTCTTTTTACACATCCGATTTATGCGGAGAGTTTAAGGTGATTGTAGAGGGAATTACAAGCGACGGTAAAATGATAAAAGGAGTTTCCTATTTTCGCGTGCCGGAATCACATTAAATTCACGCCCCATCCGTTATATTCAAATTAACCGCTTTGTTTTGCACCTGTCGGTGCCCGTCATTTAAACCATTAAAATCGCACTTTAATGATTTTGCAGGAATGAGGTTTTAATTCGACGGTGTATGCTCCCGATGAGGGACCTAAGTCGGTATGAGACCATAAATCCCTTACGTTTTGAACTTTTCCGCCGGCAATTCCCAAATCCTTTTCAAAATCTATTTTCAATAGTTGACGGGTATTTTCTCTGTTAAACAATCCTACCACCCAGTTCCCATCGGGTAATTGTCCTATCCACCGGGAACTGTTATCGGTGTCGTTTATATCATTGTTGATTGGTTTACACACTAATCCCAATTTGTTTAATTCGATAAGTTCAGTGTTTTTGTAAATCCATCCGTATCCGTCAATAGAATCATACTGGTCGGCAATTGCCAAAGCCGAACCGGTAATCACCATCAGTGAGAACAGAAATTTTCTTTCTTCATCATTTGCCATAGTATTCAATCGCATGAAATCGCCATCGAGTATCATTTGCCCTTTGCCACCGATGTCGGAAAAAGCGATAAACCCGTCGAAAGCATTACCGTACTGAGGCCATATCGGCCGGTGTTCTCCTCTCCTCCGGCCGCTCACAAAATCCCAGCCGCCGTCGAAACAATCATCGTCGATACGAATCATGTCTCCATATTTCAATTCATTTTTACCATGTTCATAACAATTCGGCATTACCAAACTGAGAAAAAGTTTATCTCCGGCAGCTTCTTCTATCCATTCCAAAGCTTTGATATAACCTGTCGTACCATAGTTCTTTTCGTAATTTTCCAGAAAATCGATTCTAAGATAAGTTACTCCCAATTCAATGAAATACCTGACATATTCCTGTATCCATTCTTTAGCTCCAGGCCGGTCGACATCAACCCAATACAGTGAGTCGTTAAAAGAAATCGTACCGACAATATCTTTCGCCCGATATTTTGTCCCTTTTACCTTTACGTTCCGATCGTATGCTTTTTTTGTCAACCACATCGGATTATAGTAAACGCCCAGCTTCATTCCCCGATCGGATAAATAGTTCGCCCAATAGTCAAATCCATTATCCCAATCATTGTTATATTTTGTAATGTATCCGTCGTTGTTAATTGTTTGCGCGGCTTCTATCCAACCATCATTGCAAATCATACCATAACCGTAGGATTTAAAATGCTCGTTAATCCAGTCGATATTAGCCTTCCATCGGGCTTCCGGTATAGCGGTATTGTGTTGCCAGCAATATTCGTAGGCAATCCAATACATTGGCCCGGAACCTTTTTGCGTATAAGGACTGTTCCGGGCAATCAATGTTGTTACAGAAAAAAACAGGATAAAAACTATTAATCTCAAAACTTTTATTTTACAATAATTTTTCATCATTTATGTACCTTTTACCTTGTACCTTTTTTAATACCCGGGATTCTGCCTCAGATTAGGATTTGCATCTATCTGTTCTTTGGGAATCGGATATAATCTTCTGAATGCTTCGCTTCCTTTCGGACGAAGGATTGATGGCTCATTGAATTTGCCAAAGCGTATAAGATCGCCACGTCTCCAGCCTTCCATAAAAAGTTCCCTGCCCCGTTCTTCCAACAGATTGTGTTCGTCCAAAGCTGAAAACCGAGGCACACCTGCTCTGTCCCTGAACAGATTGACCAAATTCAGCGCTTCGTTATCAGCAGGATTTAATCGCCACAATAATTCGGCTTTCATCAGCAGAATGTCCGAATAACGGAAGAGGAAGAAATCGCTGTTTAAATTCCCATTGTTGCCCATCTCTATTTCCCATTTGCTGATGCGGGCGCCTGCTTGAAAAGGAGCATGGTAAAGATCTCCTATTTCGGGCGTGTAATTTATCCAAGGTCCATCGGGATCCATAGACAAATCGGTCTCATATTTGCCTTCCATAGCCATCAGAGGTTCGCCAGTAGCTGTGTACTGCGGCCCTAACAGGAAATTATTAGCTTTGCGAATGTCTCCGTCTTCATACAGATAGACGTAATCCGGTTGCGCCGAAACCCCGTCCCAAGAATCAGCAATCATTTTAAATGTTTGAACCCCCTGATAGTGCAACGTCCTTTGAGGTAAATTCCATATACCACCAGTATAGATTTGATCAAACGGTATAGAGAAAACAGCTTCCGGCGAACCTTCATTTTTGGCAATGAAATTTTCCCTGTACGTTTTAGTCATCGAAAATAATCCCGAATTGATGATTTCATTGCAAGCGTCTAAGGCTTTTTTCCATTGAGGTACGCCGGTATATACCTCTGCATTAAGGTATAATTTGGCCAATATCGCCTGTGCTGTCCAATAGTCTGCTCGTGCGTAAGTAGTTAATGATTTTTCTTTGGCAAGATTATTCATGTTGTTTTTTATCTCCTGCTCGATAAAGTCATAAACTTCCTTGCGGGTATTTGTAGCGGGCAGGAAGTCTTGCGGGACATCGAATTTCGTTACAAGGGGTACATTCCCCCACATATCCATCAATAGTAAGTACCATAAAGCCCTTATAGTCTTCGTTTCTGATATATATTCGGCATATTTTCCGGCGTCAATCTTTTCTAATTGGTATATCACACGGTTGCAGGTGTTTACTTCCCTGTAAAAGGAGTTCCATGTGTTCGTTATAAAACGGTTACTGGGCAACCAAGTATGATCGGAGGTTTGTTGATCGTTTCCATCTCCACCCCAGCTACCGTCGCTACGTTCCGGGAAACAGACTTCATTGGCGCAATACATCAGATGTATCGCGTTCCCAGCGTCCTGAATGGTTCTCAATCCACCATATACAGCACCCATAGCTGCTGTGATTTCTTCATCTGTTTTCAGGAAATTTTCATTGCTTAAGTTGCTATATAATGTTTCGTCCAAATTGGTGCAGGCAGTTCCGAGAAATAGGCATACCGCCATGATGACACTCCAAAATTTGATTTTGAAGAATCCATTTCTAATATGTTTTGTTATAAATGTTTTCATATATTTGTTATTTAAAAAGTGAGATTAACTCCTAAAGTAAAAGCGCGAACAGTAAACCAGCTATTTAGCGGTTCGAGACCCGGCGCCAATATATCGCCATTATATGAATAGTGAGGTTCGGGGTCGACTCCCGAATAACCGGTAATATAAAACAGATTTTGCCCGCTCAGGTAAACTCTTGCTTTTGAGATAAGCGAGTTCTTGGTTAGGTTGAAATTGTAACCTAACGTGATATTGTCGAGTTTGACAAACGAAGCGTCTTCGACATAATAGCTATTGAAGGCTGGACCTTGAGTGTATTCCGGCTGGAAATATTTTGTTTTCACCACATTGAATCCCTTGATTTTTTCAAGTCCTTCATATAATGTGCGCTGTACGTTTACCTGATCGTGACCATACACGCCTCTGAAGAAAATGTTTATATCAAAGCCTTTGTATGTGAACATGTTTCCAAATCCAAATTCACCTTTCGGCTGGGCGTTGCCAATGATCTCTTTATCCTTATCTGCATTGTAAACTCCATCGCCATCTACATCTTTCAGTTTATACGTACCATCTTTGTTCAGTCCTTCATACACCGCCCCATAGAATTGTCCGAGAGGTTTACCCTCTTCCACCTTTACAATACCACTTGCGCTAAGCGGTGACGGCAGTACGCCTACATCTCTCGTCTTGTATCGTATATCGCCCATCGAAAGAGTAATAAGTTTAGAACGATTGGTTGACCAAGTGAGATTAGTGTTCCACGAGAAAACTTTTGTCTTAACTGCCTCAAAGTTTAATCCTATCTCAAATCCTCTGTTGAGTATCTGTCCGGCATTCAGCATAGTTGTACCGAACAAATTGGGCGGTACGGGTACTGTAAGCGAGATGAGCGCATCAGACGTTTTGCGGTTATAAAAATCCAGCGATCCTGTTAATCGAGAATTGAACATAGCAAAGTCGACGCCCATATCTATTTCGGTCTTCGTTTCCCATTTCAAATCAGGATTGGCATTGCTCTGAGGAGAATACATCGGTGTAAAAGCGCCGTTGTAGTAAAAATATCCGAGAGAAGAACCGGTGCCGTACGTCTGCATAGAAAGGTAGCTACTACCCGGCAATGCTCCAGTAACGCCATAGCTGGCCCTTATTTTCAGTTGTTCTACTTTCTGAATATTCGCTATATGGGCTATGTCCACTCCGGCGCTTAACCCCGTGAAGTTTCCCCATTTGTTGTTTTCGCCAAAGCGAGACGAACCTTCCCGCCTAAGTGAAGCCATCAAAAAGTATGTATTATCATAGCTTAAATTTACTCTACCCAAAAAAGCGATCAAAGTATTATCCTCCTTGTAACTATCGGCATTTGTCTTTCCACCTGCAAGGTCTTTGGAAGCTGAAAGATTGTTGTAAGTAAAAGCGTCTGTCAGGAAGTCGCCTGTGGATATATGGTAATTCTCCGATACAAATTTTTGCCAGGAATATCCGGCTAAAGCGTTCAGGTTTAACCTACCGAACTGTTTTAAGTAGTTTCCGGTTAACTCAAACAAGTTACTGCTATTGTTGTAGGTTCCGCAATCGGCTAATCCCTTTCGTCCGGTACCGTTTCTATACAAGCTATACCGGCTGATGTATGTTTTATTGGTAATATCTTCGTTGTTGCGGGCAAAACGCATATCGGCCGATAGTCCTTCTGCTATTTTTACATCTGCCTGGAGGCTGTAAGTCATCCGGTTAGCCTTTTGTTCGTTAGTATTCTGATTAATCATAGCAACAGGGTTGTATAGATCCTCTCCGAGACTTTGGAAATAACCTCCGTACTGATCAAATTTTTCACCGGTTCCAAATACCGGAGCCGAAGGCGCCATTACAACAGCCGAACGGAATACATCGTCGAAACCTACATCAGCATTTCGGTTTGTCAGCGCAAGATTCAGCGTTAGAGTTAAGCGGTCGTTCAAAGTTTTTTGCGACAGATTGAGCCGACCGTTCAGTTGATTGTATCCGGTCTTGTGGACTATGCCCTCTATATCTCGGTAGTTGAACGAAGCCATATACTTGAATTTATCGCTTCCTCCAGATAAAGAGAGGTTATGTGTGTGCGACAATCCGGTGCGGGTGATTTCTTTTATCCAATCGGTATTGCTACCAAAATCGGTTCCACCATATTTCAGATAATCGTTCAAGTTCATTACCGGCGGTTTCCTGTCCATACTTTCAGCCGAAACATAACCATTGTAACTTACCGAATTAACGCCCTTCACTCCTGTTTTTGTAGTGATAATTATAACTCCGGTTGAACCGCGTGTTCCATAGATAGCCGCTGCACCTCCGTCCTTCAATACATCAATGGATGCTATATCGTTGGGATCCACGCTCGTGAGGTCGGCTCCGATAACTCCATCAATGATAATCAACGGTTGCGTGTTAGCGCCGAGCGTTGAAAGTCCTCTCAAACGAATGTTCCATTGTCCGTTTGGATTTCCCTGAGGAGAGACAATACTCAATCCTGACACTTTTCCCTGCAACAATTGAGCCGGATTGTTCATATTACCCCGATTAAAATTATCGGGTTTCACATTCGTAATGGCGCTGGTAATTTTATTTTTTTCCATGCTTCCATATCCGACAACAACGACTTCTTTCAGATTTTGATTTTTCTCTTCCATTTTTATATTTATCAGATTATTGTTGCCTACCACTATTTCCTGTGTGGCATAGCCTAAAAGAGAAAACATGAGAATAGAATTCGATTCTATTCCGGAAAGAATGTATTGTCCGTTTACATCCGTAGAGGTTCCAAGCGTCGTTCCTTTAACAACAACGCTGACACCGGCGAGCGATTCGCCGTTCACATCAGTCACTACGCCGCTTATTCTTTCGTTTTGAGCCGAAAGAATAAAACAACTGCAACTCCATAAAATAATGAGAATCCATACTTTTTGTTTCATAACCAAAATGATTAAAAGTTTATTAAAAAAAGTTTAATATTTTGGGAACAAAAATATAAAGAAAAAAAACGATATTTTTCCCAAATGAAAGTGAAAGTAAAAATTATCTGTCAAATATAAAAGATAACTCTCAACTAATCAAATATATATCTATCAGTTAATTTGTGTAAAAAGTAAATAGCAAATAAGAAAGGATATTCAAAATGAACTGATTTTCATCACTGCATTTTCAAATTCTTCGCGAGGAACGATTGATTTATTTCGATATTTGGAACGATAATTATAAATGGTTGTAATGGAGTAACGCAAAAACTTCGATATCTGCAGGCTATCGTTTATTCCCAGCCTTATCAATGCAAATATTCTCAATTCGGTGGTCAATTTTTCTCCCTGCTTTGGAATAATCTTTTCTTCATTAACTAATAAGGCATTGAATTGGTTTACAAAATCAGGAAAAATATTCAAAAAAGCGCTATCAAAGTTTTGATAAAATTCATTAAACTCATCATCAATAAAAGTGTAGGATTTCAAGGCTGTAAACAACTCATCCATATTTCCTGCTTTCGCTTTTTTGTTCAGCGTCCGTTGGCGGTTTTCCATCTTCTCGATATAGATGGAACAAAGGTTTAGAAACCGCCCCAGATATTCTTCTTTGATACGATTGGCTTCAGTGAGCGCTTTATTATTTGCCTGTAACTTTTCATTGAAAGTAAATGTTTGTTGTTTAGATTCGGCCAATTTTCTAAATTGCCAAAAAATATAAATAATCAGGCAGATTAGTAAAACAGATAACAAGCTTATTACAATCAGAGAGGTTCTTAACGTTTTTTGCTGATGCTCCTGTTCTGTTTGATAGGCGTTTTCAATGTAGGGATATAATCTGGAAATCTGAATACTCCTTAAACGAGCGTTATAAAAGTTAGCATCTTTCAGACTCTTTTTTATGTATTTATTTGCTCTGTCTAATTCCCCCTCATTATATAATAGATTGGCCAAACTCCTTAAAGACGTATTTTCCATAACAGAAGCTTTTATATCGGAAATAGCGGATATTGCCAAAAATTCATTGTGTTTTGGCATATCATTAAGATACCAATATAGAATACCGATAATAGAGGTAATGATGGAGTAATTCCGGGTATCTTTCTCTACTTTGGGAAGAAAAGAAAATAATAATGATTTTGCTTTTTCATAATCTCTCTGGTTAATATACCGCCACGCATATTCAATTGTATATTCGAAAGTATTTGGATGTAGAATGGATAAAACAGAATCCTGATAGATTTTTCCAAGTTGTTTATATTTGTCGGCATATTCGTATTCGGCAAATTCACCCCATTCGGCGTATGCGTGATAATAACGGGTATAATAGGTTACAATCTGTTCTTCGTTTAATTCGGATTTGTTTATCGAAGTCAGTAAATCAACAGCCTCAGGATACATTCCCGAAATAGTCAGTATATTTGTCAATTGGAGTTTGCTTTCATTTTTCCAAAAAACATTTCCCGTCTGCTTTGCCAATTGCAGGATCAACTGTGAATAGACGTATGCCGAATCACATATAAACGCTTCATATTCTTTATCACTACTGACCGGATAAAAATTTCATAAAAGGGGTTACTACCTCTACGGTTTCACCCCCATGTTGTATCTTTGTAGTGCAAACAAACAAAGAAATAACATGGGCAAAGATAGCACAAAAAATTTAGCCGGTCAGCCGATATTCAAACAGATTATTAAAATGATACCCAGGGACAGGTTTGACACATTAGTATACCAATGCAAAAGCGACAGATATTACAAAGCATTTTTCTCTTGGGATCAGATGGTAACGATGCTCTTTGGTATCTTTTCCCGTTGTGATTCCATGCGCGAGGTCTGCGACGGGATGCGCGCTCTTGGTGGCAAGTTAAACTATCTGGATATGGACTGCTCTCCGGCTCCGAGTACAGCCGGTGATGCTTTACGTGACAGGGATGAGGAGTTATTCCGGCTGTTTTATTTTGTTCTGATTGCTTATTTTTCTCCTCTTTTATCGGTCAGCCGTAAAAAGAAGCGTCGTAAGGAAGGCGTCAGTTTTGAAGAATTTTTCGCCTTTGATTCCACTACAATCACGTTGTTTTCTGCCATAATGAAAGGTGTTGGTCGCAATCCAAAAGGTGATGGAAAGAAAAAGGGTGGGCTGAAAGTTCATATGCTGACCGATGTACACGCCGATACGCCTCAGTTTGTAACAATAAGCGAAGCAAAAATGCACGATAAGAACTTTTTACAGTATCTGAATTTGGCTGGTGGCAGCATGATTGTATTTGACAAGGCTTACAATTATTACTTTCAATTTGCAAAATGGACAAAGGCAGGCGTGAATTTTGTTTGCCGGTTGAAAGACAACGCCAAATACGAAGTTCAAGGTGAACCGTTGTTTGTAAAAGCGTTGGAAAAAGACGAATTTGGCGTTTACAAAGTGGAACATATCCATATTCAGTATAAAGAAACGGTGGAGACAAAAGTTGAGGGAAAGAAAAAAACGAAGAAATTCAAACAGATAAAGACGCTTTGTTTACGTTTGGTATGGTATAAAGACGAACAGGGCAGAAAATTCAAGTTTATCACCAATAATTGGGATATCACCCCTGAAGAAGTCGCTTTAATTTATAAAAACCGATGGTCTATTGAGACGTCATTCAAAAAAATAAAACAAAATTTTCAACTTACATACTTCTATTCCGATACGGAAAACGGCATAAAAACACAGGTCTGGTGTACTTTGATAGCTTATTTGCTTTTACAGGTAATCCAAACGAAAATGGAAAGCGAAAAGGCATTCTCAACCATAGCGGCATTGATAAGGATACATTTGATAAGTCATTTAGATTTGCAATGGGTAGTAACCGAAGGCAGACGTGCATACCCAAAACGCACAAAGAGTAAAAATAAAAGCCCAACAGCCTGTATGTCGTTTCTCTTTTAAGGGGGGGTAGGTTTTTGAAAATCGAAAAAAGTGTCTCTTAAATAGTTAAATATCAACAATGTAAAAATTAAAAACGAATTTAGTCGGTTAATAGTGA
>Ga0209629_10000602_pt1 | contig 20185 bp, 26 predicted proteins | sample TergutCu122P5_FD_187286 | JGI IMG/M metagenome (GOLD analysis project Ga0209629, IMG submission 187286) | Cubitermes ugandensis P5 segment gut microbial communities from Kakamega Forest, Kenya - Cu122 P5 (SPAdes) (version 2) | ecosystem: Host-associated > Arthropoda: Insects > Digestive system...
TATACGGATGAGGGAAATATGAACAACTATGCAGATGAAAGGAGTATGAACAACAACACATACTCGGAAAGCAAAGATCAGGGCGGATAACCCCTGATCTTTTTATTTGGGGTGATTTACCATGAATGATATAAAATTACTGCACCCTGAGTTGCAGGGCATTGTCGCCAGCTTTTTGTCGAAATGCAAGGAGCAAGGCTTGCCAGTATTGATAACCCAGACATTCAGGACAAAACAAGAGCAGGACGATATATACGCACAAGGCAGGACAAAGCCTGGCTCAATTGTGACAAACGTAAAGTATCCGAACAGCGCGCATTGCTGGGGCGTGGCTTTTGATTTTTGCAGAAATGTAAAAGGCAAAGAATGGGATAACAGCGATAAATTCTTTAACAAGGTTGGCGCTATTGGGAAATCACTTGGGTTAACATGGGGCGGAGACTGGAAGGGATTTGTTGATTTGCCCCACTTAGAAATGAGCAAGTATATGCCGAACAGTAGCACAAACGCCTTAGTAAGCAAATATGGAACGCCGGATAAATTTAAGGAGACTTGGGTTACCGCGCCCGCCGCTACGACTGTTCAGCCCGCGCAGTCCGCGCCCTCCGCGTCATCCGCGGCGCAGGGCACAGCCGCCGATCAATTGGTCGCGCTGGGCGTTATTGACAATAGGGATTATGTTAAAGATATTAACGCGCAATATTTCAATGAACTAATGGCGAACGCGACGAAACCTGGATTGCTTCACAAATTGGTAATCAATGGCATAAGCGATGTGGAAACCGGGCTTAAGGTTCTTTTTGACGCTGGAATTATTACGGCGCCCGATCATTGGAGAAGCATTATCAATAGTGGAAATACAAAGGTTAAAACTGTAATACTCGGCATGGCTAACCGAAGCCGGGTTGTGCTGGAAAAGGTCGTTGAGGCTGAAGCTGGCGCTGAGGATGAGAATGGCGAGCTAATTGTGAGCAACGTGGTTATGAACCGGCATAAGAGCTTGTCTTTCCCTAATGGCGTCTATAATGTTGTTTTCCAGCAAGATCAGTTTGTCACGGTAAAAAGCGGCGCTTACGCTAAAGCAAACGCGAGTGATAAAACGAAGCGGGCCATTAATAGAGTGTTAAACGGGGAAGATCTGTCTAAAGGCGCTTTATATTTTCAAACACTGGCGAACGCGAAGCCTAGCACATGGCATGAAAAAAACTTGACTATAGTAAAGGATTATGGCGGTCTCAGATTTTATAAATGACAAACAAGAAAACAAACGGGCTGGCGGATAGTTCGACTGCCAGCCCCGCTACAAAAAAAGAACTCGTGTATAGGTGTACAAGGTGTGGGAAAAGATATGATAACCAAAGAACGAATTCCTTCAGAATAGAAAGCCCTTTATACGCTGAAAACGATCATTACCCGGCTTTGTGTAAGGCGTGTGTATTCGATATATATAAAAAATACAAATTTAAGTATAACGACGCAAAGAAAGCTTTTTATTTGCTATGCATGAAACTTGATATTTACTATAACGAAAAAGCATATTTTTCGCAAGACCCGAAGGCAATATCCTTAATTCCGGGATATTTAACTCTTATGGGGCAGCCCCCATATGCCGGCCTTTGCTTTGACGATACCTTAAACGATGGTATAGAACCCAGTATGGTCAGCAAGGGGACAGAAGCAAACGTGACCGTTAAATCACTCAAAACCTACAGCGCCGAATGGATGGGGCAATATACAGAATCAGAACTGGAATATCTCAACAATTATTATAAGGGCCTAAATGAAGATTATAAAATAATTACTCAAAACCATAAGGATTACGCGCGTAAAATAGCTCAGGCCAGTTTATATATGAACCAGTGTTACCAAGAACTATTAGGCGGTTCGCAAAACATGGACGCCTATGTTAAAGCTAGGGATACATTTGACACGCTTTGTAAATCCGCAAAATTTTCCGAGCAAACCCGTGGCATTAATGACGTTTCATTGGGCGGTTATGGCGTTACCGCGGAACGCGTTGAAAAAGAAGAATGGATTCCAAAGCATACACCGATTGAAAAAGACGATGTGGACAAGCTTATTGAGTATTTTTCCACGATACGGGAGTCCATATGATCAATTACAGCATTTTAATGGATGAGGAATTTGAAGATGACTTAGAGGAATTCGAGGACATAATTAATGATGACATATTACCTAGCAGGCGCTGGGCATTAGCCGATATGCTTCGGCATCGCGATTTCGCGTGGGAACTGGAATACGACGAATTTGCGGGAGGTAAATGGTAAATATAAATGAGAGCTTATAAAACTACGCAAAATACTACAGTAAATAAAAAAAATTATGCTAAAGCAACAAGCAATGATTTTGTAAATGTTGAATCACCTGATAGTTATACACCCTTAAAGGATCAAAAAATAAATACAAGCGCATGGTCTGAATTTTTTGCGTACTATAGATATTATATTGACGAATTTGCTATTGACATATTAGGAATTACATTATTTCCATATCAGCGGGTTATATTGCGAAGTATGGCCCGTAGTCAAAATTCAATGATTATAGCTTGCCGGGGACTCGGTAGATAATGTCCTGTAATTATCTCAATATTGATTAACTGAGATGAAATTTATAAGTAAATACAATTACAATGCTGATTACTTCAACGAAATTAATAGTGAAGGAAAAGCTTATTGGTTAGGATTTTTGTATGCGGATGGTTGTATTAATCAAGTATATAGAAATGAAAAATTAAAGTCTATGAATTTGGAGTTATGCTTATCAGATAAAGATTGCAATCATATAATGGCTTTTCTTAATGATATAGAGTCCAATGTTCCAATAAAAAATAAACTTGTAAAGATAAATGCTAAAGAGTTTTTATCTAAGAGAATACATATATGTTCGACAGAAATGTGCCGAGATTTAATTGACAAAGGTTGTATGCCCAAAAAAAGTTTGATTTTGAATTTTCCAAATGATGATATTTTGCCAAATGAATTAAAGAGGCATTTTATTAGAGGATACTTTGATGGGGATGGATGTATTTTTTTCAAGCAGTATAACAAGTTTAATAAATTAAGAATTATAATGGTTGGAACAATTGATATGCTGGATGGTATACTAAAAACGTTTTACGATAGCGGAATTAAAAATATTAATAGATACTTATCCGAAAAGGGAAAAGCTTTTCAATTGGAGATAGCAGGTTATGACAATTTAATTAAAATTTATAATTACTTCTATCATGATACCCATATTTACTTAGACCGAAAATTTTATTTATATAGATCAGCGATTGAATACATAAAAGAGACGCGTATTAGTCAATCGGGTAAAGCAGGAGTTTACTTAGATAAGAGGACTAATAAATGGGTAGCATCCATAACTCAGGATGGTAGAAAAAAACAATTAGGTAGCTTTTCTGAATTATCAGATGCAATCATAGTACGTGAAGAAGCAGAAATCCAAAAGAGAATTAATAAGATAGTTGTATAAATGCCGACTTGAACAGAAATGTTCTCGAATAAAGTGCGAGATTAAGCGGGAAAGTCCACTATATAACGGATGACCCGAACCGAAGGCTTGATTAAAAGTCATGTCAGGGGCAGAGCATAAAAGGTGAAACTTATATAATATAAGAATATAATCCTTTCAAGAGATCGCACCGCCTTAACAATTAGGTTGAAGGTGAAAATATATGCCGAACTTATATAATAGTAAAATATAAGAACATAGAGATAAAAAGCTTTATGGATAACATAATTGAAAAGCTGGCTCACAGCAGTCTTTGGAATATGCATGTGCATACTTTATCCGGGCATTAAATGCGGCCTAGCCAGTGGCAATAGCCAGCAAGCCAGAAATATTATAATACAAAAAATAAACGGTGAGTTAGTGCAAAATGAAAACATTAAACGTGAAATTTTATTTCCAATTAAAACAGGTGCGGCGGACTGCGCTGTAACTTTTAAGAACGGATCGGAAATCAGGGCCATCATAGTAGATCAGAATCGAAAAGGAGAAGGCGCCCGATCTTGGCGCTTCCACCTGTTAATAATAGATGAGGCGCGTCTTGTCAAGGATTCCATAATAGAGGAAATCCTCATACCAATGACTAAAACCAAGAGGCCGACAGCTTTAAAATATGGCATGTCTGAAAAGGGCAAAGTGATCTATATATCGTCGGCTTATCTAAAGTCATGCGGTTTATACATAAGATTCAGGCACCATTACGAACAGATGATAAATGGTTCGAGTGAATACTATGTATGCGCCTTGCCTTATCTGATTGGCGTTCAGGCCGGTATTTTTGATGAAGATGACATATTAAAAGAATTGGACAAGCCAAGTGTCAGCATTGACAAATTCGACTATGAGTATCGGGGCCGTTTCGTTGGTTCGAGTTCTGAAAGTTATTACCCCTATGAAATAATTACGCCCTGCCGCAACGCGGAACACGGCGAATTAGAGCAGCCGAAAAAATCTATATCAGAGTACATAATCACCCATGACGTTGCTTTGAGCGATTCAAAAAATTCTGATAACTCGTGTACCCATGTTATAAAACTAAAGCAGCGATCAAATGGCTCATACACCAAGCGCGTCGTCTATACTAAGGTTTGCAACGGCATGACGCTTCCTGAACAACGAAACTTGCTTCGGGAACTTATTCATATAAAGTTCCCTAATGCTATAAAAATTGTAATGGACACGCGGGGGGCTGGTGAAGCACTCCCTTCTTTATTTTATGAATCATGGGAATATATTAATCCCGCCACTGGTGAAGTTACAGAATATCCCCCAATTGTTAGGGATGATGACGAGGCCGGGGCAAAGCTAAAGGATTCTTTGCCAATTATCAGGGCTATTACGGCCACTAACGACTTTAACGATAGGTTTTACCCTTATATGAAATCCTGCTTACAGGACAAAAGCCTAGAATTGCTGTCGTCTTCCGAGGAAGTAGATCAGGATTGGAAAGAGGAAAAAATATCAGATGAGGAATACGCGCTGCATAGGGAACACGATGCGCTTATGTCTGAGTTGGCTAATATAAAACAAACGCTGTCTGAACATAACAATACTATTTATGACCGGATTATTAAGACAAAGAAACGTGACAGGGCGACAAGCCTATTATATGGGCTTTCGGTTGTATATGAATATGAAATAGCAAATAAAGAAAAACTGTACGGGGACAATTCGATTAAGTATCGTTATAAGCCACTGTACAATTAAGGGTTAATATGAGATTGATAAATGGAGAATGCTTATGCGAAATGGACAAGCTAATTGCTGAAGGCGTTAAAGTAGATATGTGCTTAACAGATCCTCCGTATGGCGCTACCGCTTGCAAATGGGACAGCGTAATTCCCATTGATGAAATGTGGCTTCGCATAAATAAGCTTATTAAACCAAATGGTTGTATAGCCTTATTTAGCAATGAGCCATTCAGCAGCTATTTAAGGATTAGCAATATAAAAAAATATAAATATGATTGGATTTGGGATAAGACTAGAGGGTTCACGCCGCAACTCGCTAACATTCAACCTTTGAAGTCACACGAAAACATCTGTATTTTTGGCAATGGTAAAATAACATATTTCCCGCAAAAGTCAAAATTAGGTACGGAAGTCGTAGATATGAGAAAAGGCAAAAGCAGCGTTAATAAGAAAGATGGATCAGGCACAAATATATTTACAAGTAAAAGAAATGAAATGAGTATATATACAGACAGGTATCCTCTTAGCATAATCAAATTTAGCAAAAACCCGTCGACCGAAAAACTACATCCTACGCAAAAACCTGTCACTTTACTTGAATACTTGATTTGCACATATACAAAAGAAAATGAAATAGTTCTGGATTTTACTATGGGCAGCGGAAGCACAGGCGTTGCGTGCAAAAATACCAACAGAGATTTTATTGGGATTGAACTCGATAAAAAATATTTTGACATGGCTAAGAAACGTATAGAAGAAACGCCTATTAGCTTGTTTGGCGGTGAAGACAATTACAAAAGAAATTAAAGAAACAAAAGATTATGAATTTAACACTAATATAGGAAGCGCGGTTTGGCGATTTAGCAATGGCAGGAAATTGCCTTATGAAGTCAGCGAAATACGCAACTTTATTTATGACCCCATCAGATGGAATAAAGAAATACGTGATCTTTGCTGGTGGGCTTACAACGCTAACGGCGTAATAACCAATGTCGTAGATTATATGTGTTCAATCCCTACCTTAGATAGAATTATTTTCACGAAAGATCGAAAAAAACAGACCTTCGAAAATGCCCGAAGGCTTTTTTCATATGTGCTTGATGAAGTAAGAGATAAGGAAATAGTTAGGGATTCAATATTAAAGTGCTGTAATGACGGCATTGCTTTCTATTATTTTATTGATGAAGAACTACCCGACCTGCCTCGTAAAATGTCCAATTATCAAATTCAGGGCATTGTGTCGTTAAACGCGAGGTATTCAGGCAATTACTTCTTAAAGGCGCTGCCGGTAGACTACTGTAAAATCGTTGGCTTTAAAAATTCGTCATATCAGATTGAATTTGATTTGAGTTATTTCCGTCAAATGATTACGACAGGCCAGATGTACAAATTGAAAGGTTATCCGAAAGAAATCCGCGACGGCGTTAAAGAATACATGAGGAGCGGCTCCAATACAAATCAATGGCTGAAGCTGGACAACACTAAAACCATAGTGGTAAAAATCAGATCGAAACAGGAAGAACCCTGGGGGCGCCCGTTAGCTTTGGCGGCGCTTGAGGATATACTATATCGCGATTATTTTCTTGAAACAAAGCGCAACACACTGGATGAAATTAATAATCGGCTGATATATCAGGAGTTTCCAGAAGGCAAAGAAAAGGGAACATCAGCGTTAACACAAGAACAGCAGCATATGCAGCACGATACCGTAAAGACCGCGCTAAATAATCGTCAGTCTGGGAAATGGAGCGTAGCTTTCGTTTCACTGGCCGCTGGGAGCAAAATAAGCAAACTAGATGTTAATACCGACATACTGAAAGACGTTAGCGAAGATAGCTTATTTGATCGAATAGCTGGCGATGTTGGATTTGCGGCCTCCTTGTTGAATGGGAGTTCTAAAGGGACATATGCCGCGCAGCAAACAAACCTCGAACTAATTTCCTCGCAAATATTTACTTGGGTACGTCAATTTCAAGCTGAACTTAATAAGGTTATTAATTTAAACGTAATTCAAGATTCAAACATGTATGTTGAAACAAGCTATCTGCCGATAACATTGAGCAACCGAAACGCAATGGTAACCAACCTTAAGGATTTATATACGCTTGGAAAAGGTTCTTTTCAGGCATGGGTAACGGCTGTCGGTCTGCCATATGACGCGTATCTTGCCATGATGGATGATGAACTTAATTCTGATTTTGAAAATAGGTATCCAGTGCATCAAACCAGTTATACCATGTCTAGCAATTCGGCCGGCCGCCCCGTAACAGAAAATCCCACCAATGAATCAACGCTGGCGACGAGACAAAACGGCGGAAATTTGCAACCAAGGGCAGGTGAAGCCAGTGGATAAGGAATATTCACTTGGATCATATGTATGTGAACTATCGGCGGCTATAAATGGGCGCCGAACGGCGAAATTTGTCCTTCATGAAATCTTTGCGGACCAAACACAGCATCAGAACAATGGAATTTCATGGAATGAAGAATTCACACGGCAGGCCATGTCAACAGTTGAAGGAATGAGTTTTAAGGCTGAATTTTTAGATGGGGAACGAGATGTTCCTTTCAGCCACGGAATGACCGGATACGAAGATGGGAAACCAGTGTTCCAAGATGCCGTTGTAATCGGCTTTGGCAAGAATCCCAAAATAGAGAATGTTTCGGTTAATGGCCGCGAAATAAAGGCATTAACGGCGGAAGCCGAGTTGGATGGCCTTACTTATCCCCATTTTATCAAATGGCTTGATGAACAGTATAAGGCGCAAAGAACAATAAGCGGCTCTGTGGAAATTCTGGGCAGGGAACCATATCAGGAAATTGTATATCTGAATGATTATAAAGATATAGGGCGTGTACCCAAAGAATACATCTACGGGGGATACGCCATTATTAATGTTGAGCCGGCAGATAAGTCGGCTATTTTACTTGAACTTAATCAGAAAGGAGGTATTTGCATGGATAAAGAAATTTCCGATGCTTTTACCGAAATTGGCTCCAAGTTGGAAGCCTTAAATAGTTTAGAAGCAAAGACTACAGAGATAAACACTGTAAAGGCAGAGCTTGCGACTAAAATAACCGAATGCAATCAATTACAAACTTCGTTAAATGAAGCCAATAAAAAGATTGTTGAATTAGAGGCTCAAATTGGGGATTGCGACAAGAAGATGAAAGAACTCGAAACGCAGGCCAAAAAGGCTGAACTAAATGCCGCAATTAAGGATTTTACTGATGCTGACTTAGCCCCTGTTAAGGATTTAATCGACAAATTTAATGCCGATCCAAAGTCTGTTGAAGTAAATGCCATTGTTCAGAAATTGAAAGCGACTAAGTATGATTCTTTGATGGCTGAGATAAACGCAAAGAAAGAAGCAAAAAAGGATACTGATGTCGATTTGATGTTTGTTTCTAACCGCAGGCCGTTAGATAACACTGATTATTCTGACATATTTTAAGATAAAGAATGGAGGGAAAAGAAAATGATTAAATACGATACGATTGGGATGATTGAGCATTCCGAGAAAAACTTCCCATATATAAAAGCGCACGTTAATATGCCGTTTTACAGCATAGTTACGGCGGACTTCGCGAATAATGTAAGCGCGTGGCCGACAGCGACAACTAAAATGACAGATGGCCTTTACCTTGTGGATAACACCCGTGTCGGGGACTGGTTCGCCGAGCCGATCTACACGTGGGACAATGACTCTATTGTTGGGCAGCCCTACGTGAGAGAAGGCCACATGCTTCGCCTTTCTTCGTTAAAGGCACTTGACCAGCAGTTCCTTGTGATTGACGAGAAGCATATTACTTATGTCGCGCCCGCGGATTACTCGACTATTGTGCCCGGCACAACAATGCTTGGCGTCGGTGAGGACGGGAATTTTGAAATAATCGGCAGCAATGCGGGCCGAGCGATTTATTTTCTGGTAACACAGAAAACCACATTAACAGAAAAAGCTGTAAGGGCAAGAGTTATTGTCCAAGATCTGTAATTTACAAACGAAGAAGGTGAACACAAATGGATTTTACAATAGAATTAAATAATTTGAAAAGGGATTCGGATTATGTTATTTCGCCGATTACAAAAAATGGCACTTTAGTAGAGGTTTTCTCTAGGATGGTAAAGGGCAAAAGCTTGGACGGCATTGATAAAGAAAAAGCTGATAAAAGTGTTAATTACATAAAAGAGCTTGGGCAGCGCGCCACATGCGGCGATTACAGCGCAATGGCTGAAGTAAACGCAATTCGCATCTACATGCTTGAACCTGTTCTAATGCGCGACTTAATGCTTTTAAGTTTCATGGGCAATTATGAAGCCCTTGGATATAATGAAACAATCTTTGTTGATAGGCCGCGTTTGGTTGGCGAGAAGTCAAGATTCCAGGCTCTTAACGGTGACGTAACGTTCCCGGCATGGGACTTCACGCGTTATCAGGTGCCGACAATCGCAATTTCTGGCGGTTATCAGGTTGACTACCGCAAGGTTATGTTTGGCGATATGTCTCTTGAAAATATTGGCATGGAACAAGTAAGGGTAGACATGAGGAATAAGGCGCAGAGCTATGTACTTTATACGATTTACACAGCCATTAGGGATGCGGTAGGCGTTAAGTTCTTCTCTGAGAACGCGGGCCTCGTAAAGACCGAACTGGATCGAATCGTTAAGGATGTAAGGCGTTTCGGCAGGGTCACTATTGTCGGCGATTATGCCGTTGTATCTCAAATCAACGGATTCCTCGGTTATGAGGGCACTACGCCAGTTGTTCAGGGGATTTCACAGGAAGCCATGAATGAGATCCGCAGCACTGGATTAATCGGCATGTATAATGGCTCCGTTGTTGCGGAAATTGATAACATGTTTGATATTTCTAAACCGTTACCGACCATGGACGGCTTTGAGACTATATTCCCTCAAAGTCTTCTTTTTATTTTACCGACTGGCTTCCAGTCCCCGATTCGTTCATGGACGAGGGGCGGCTTGACTTCCTTGACTGGCACCGATGTACAGTCCGGCAGGTATCTGACGCGCTTTGATTTAGAAATCGCGGCGGACGTAGAAAAGGGTAATGAATACAGAATCGGTTTGATCAACGATCTCCAGTTGCAGCAGGTTCCCACGCCTGGCAATTCTATATAAGAAGGAAAGGTTAAGGGGCAGGTATGTCAAATACTTGTCCCTTTTAGGTATTTTATGGAATTAGATTTTAATAAGAAAGTGCTTGTGCGTAATACGGCAAACCACAACGTCGCGTTTCGCGCAATTAACACAGCGCAGGATATTGTTATATCCCCAAACGCAAAAACACCCTTAACAATTGGCGAGGTTATAGCACAGTCGTATGGCGGCAATAAGCTCTTTGTCGGAATAGACGGCAAGGGAAGTCACGCGGGTTTATACATAGAAGATCAAGATACGCGAATTGAATGCGGTTTTGAAGATCCCACACAAAATCTGAAGCAGGAAATAGTAGATAAACAAGCCATTCTTGATCTATTCACGATTAAAACCCTAGCCGCGTTTAAAAAGGAACTCCCGAACAAGGTTAAGACTGACGCGGAAAAACGGCTTCTTAGGGAGATTATCGACAAGGGCGAAATTAATGATCTGAATAAAGCAAAAGCCGCCGCTGAATATCTGGGCGTTAAAATTTAACAATTGGGGGTGGTGATATGACGGATTTTGATAAATGCGTCAATGTACTGCACTCCAGCATTAAGGATAAGTTTGAGATTCCAGAAGGGTTATATCGGCAATGGTTTTATAATGCCCTCTCCGAATTTTCTTTGGACATTGGGCTATTGAAATTCGACGACGAAACAAACAATTTTAAAGATGAAAATCCCCCGATTTATGCCATTGGCCTATTAATGGCGAAGTATTATTGCAAACAGCAATTAAGCAGGATTAATAAGCTTAATAATATTGTCGGCAAAGACTTGCAGCTAACCGGGATGGGGCAAGCTAAGTCTGCTGTATATAATGAATATCAAAGCATTTTATATGAGATTGAACAAAAGTTGCATAAGTACAAAAGACATGCCTATAATTAAGCCCCTTGCTATTTTGAACGGTATGGTATATAATATAGCGAAGGGGTAAAAAAAAATGGCGAGTGTTTTTGATACCGCGAAATATTTATTAGACAAATTAGGGAAAATGAGTACGTGGAAATTGCATAAGTTGTGCTATTACGCCCAGGCTTGGACATTGGCATGGGATGAAAAAGAACTTTTCCCGGAGGACTTTGAGGCTTGGTCTAACGGGCCGGTTTGCCCTGTGCTTTTCCGTGAGCATAAGGGTATGTTTATGATTGATTATAATCAATTGAAACAAGGCGATCCATCTGTATTCAATCCAGAGGAGAAAGAAAATATTGATATAGTGTGCAGGGACTACGGCGATAAAGATCCATACTGGTTAAGCGAGCAGACACATGGCGAAGACCCTTGGCGCATAGCGCGCGGCGATTTGCCGGTTGGAGCGCCTGGCGACACTATAATCAGCAAAGCGTCCATGGGGCTATATTACGGTGGCTTATGATGTCAAATTCGACTAAAACAAAATCTGTAAATCCTAAAAAGGCAAGGTAGCCTGATGTTCAACATAGCGAGAGAATTTATGTGCCGAAAGGCACTCTTTTATTGGGGTGATCATATGTCAGTTGATTGGTACTTAATGACCGAGAAGCCATTCTTTAACAGTGGATTTGAACATGACGAACACTTTGCTTTCGCGTATGATGGCTTCAATGAAATATTGGATACGACTGCTTTAGGCGATGAAGTAACATTTTATTATAATGGAATTATCAATGAAGAAAATTCGTTTCGCACAAAGGCTATAGTCCAGAACAATTCTACCGATGTTATTGATAATGACAAGGTAAAACAAATCCTTTGCAATATTGGGACACTGGAATATGGGGTTTATGTTTATTATAAAGGCAAGTATTTCTTGGTTACGGACGTTCCGGGCGACAACAAGTTTTATGGGAAAGCGATTATGCAGCAATGTAATTATCTTCTTAGGTGGATAAACAATGTCGGCAAAATAATTGAACAATGGTGTATCTTTAAAAATGTAACGAAAGATTACGCGACAGGTTTGTCAGAAGGCAAGAAGCTGATATTAGGGACAATGACCGCATCATTATATTTGCCCAAGAATTCCGAGACTGTAAAACTTAATATGAATGACCGTTTAATAATTGATGACTATGAGTTTGGGCAATTATATTTCCCAGCGGTTTATAAAATTACGAAGCTTAACCTTATTCAAAAGACCGATCTGCGTAATTCGCTCTATATCTATACTTTAGAGGATACGCAGTACAATATTGATCAAGACAACAAAGAATTAATGATCGCTGATTATTTTAATAGAATAAAGGTTTATGACATTGATGTTATTAGCCCTTCATATATCGAAATCAGGGTTGGAGATACATTTGACATAAAGGCGAAGGTAACTATTAATGGCAAGTATTCCGATGAAGAAATAGCGTATCGCGGTTCAGATAACACTATCGCCTATATTGATGGCAATACCGTAACAGGCGTTAAAGTTGGTTCCGCGATTATATATATTGAAAGCAATGGCGTAATTAAGGAAATAAGGATTAGCGTCGTCAACGCCGTGCGCAGATTTCAGAATGCTTCTCATATTGAATTCTCCGGTAGCACTGAAATGAAAATAGGTTTATCAAAGAAATTTGAGGCTCTATTCTTTGATGCTAATGGACAGCAGACAAGAGATTTTCCTATGTGGAGTATAGTGGACGAATATGGGAATGCCCCTGATTTTATAGAGAGCAAAACTGAAGGCAACGCGATTTGGCTTAGAAGCTCCACTATAGATTGGGTAATTGGCAGGCAAATAACATTGATTCTATCTGGTTCTGGAGGTCTTGCGGAGGATAGGGTTCAATTAACAATAACAAGTTTAACATAATAAGTAAAAAGGGGGATAAATATGGCGATAAGAACAGTCAATATCGGCGATGAAAGCCTATTTCGCACATTAGACACAGTAACGTTCTCGAATGTTGACGTAGTGATTCTTCGGCCATTGCCCGAATACGCAAAACAAAATACGGCGCAGGTAAATAACTTTGTACGGGTCTTTGATGACATGGGCGATGAACTGCCTGAAATAATGGATGGCGATATAGACCTGCCAGCTAGTGTCGGCAGCTTTTCTGTGGGAAGCGCGAATATGATTCGTATCGCATTTGCTAAAGGCGCGTTTGTGGCAGTCGAACAAGCGAGAAACCTGGTTAATAATTATAGCGTTACATTTCAGCTAACGGATACGGCCACATATCAGAGTGACGCGTATGATGTCAAAATATTTGATTTAGGCACGGGCGCCAAGATCTATGACAGTATTATTATTGGTGATCAGCAGTTATTGGCTCTCATGAAAAGCCATGTGGAGGTTGCTGATCTTGGGCCGTTTGGAATGAACCCGTTTCGATTCGTGATTTATCCGTTAATAAGGCCATGACAAATAATAATTACACTCAGATTCTAAACGCCTTTGAAAAAATCGAGCAAAACATTGGCTTAAAGCTTATTCAAAATAGGGATATATTTAAACTTCTTCATTTTGAGGATTGGGATATCAATCCATACGATATGGATATTGATGATTCCCTGATCGAAAATATGCTGACACAATTTGATGAAAATCATAAGACAAACCAAAATTGCCGCGTCTTTTTTGACCCATTTGTAGCGGCGCCTGAACTATTACAAAGATCACAGATTCGTATCTTTCCGATGGAAGTTGATCCTGTAGATATCTATGAGGCCACTATCGACATTCAGATTGATATTATAGTGAATCTGGCTGTTAACAAGTTCCGTGGCGGAAGGCGTATGAACGCGCTTGCCGCGGAGGTATTAAAGGCGCTTAACGGGCAGGAAATTGGCCTTACAAGACCTTTGGAATTGATTGATAACCCGCTTAGGTTATTCCAATTTAAAGATGATTTTTGGGGCTACATAATATTTTTAAGGACTGGGATTGCGGCCAATGGATTCTAGCCTTTTTTTAGTGTCCGGGATTTGTCAAAAAGCTAAAAGTCTGGCCTTTAATGAAGGTTTTGACGTTAAGGGAATTAAATTTTATCCAGTGAAGGTTAAATATCTATTTGAATTCTATATGGTCGTTTCAGTATTAATGGTTCGGCAGGATAGGACTAAAGATAGAACATTAATGAAGCTTCCGTATTTATGGTTCCTTTTATACGCGTGGGACAAAGCGGATCAATATCAACGGTTTGACTTCTCATTCTATATGACTTCCCTTCTTGCCTTAATTGAATTAACAACAGGCGAATCAGATATTGATATTAATTATCAGTACAATCAGAACGGCAAACTCATAAAATGCGATTTGATAATAAAAGGCATAGAGTTTAACTACAAGGAATTTGAACAGATACGCGAGGTTATACTGGAGCAGGCTGGTATGGATTGGAATATGGATTTCGTCAATGAGGATGCGGAAAAGGCCGTACAAGAAGGCATTGATTTTGAGAATAAACAGAGTGGATTCATAGCGCCGAGCTTAGAGGATCTCTTAGATCTGACAAGCATGTATTTACATATGGGCGTGGATGAGATATGCGAGAAATTCACAATAAGAAAGTTTAACAACCTCGTTAAGAGGATGGCTATATTTGAAGAATACAAGCTTCTTCGCGGCGCGGAACTAAGTGGAATGGTTGCTTTAAAAAAGCCGGTTCCATATTGGGTGGCTGGCCTTGAAAAAGCGGACATCTTTAAGAATGAAAATAAAAACTATAGAAGTAGTAATTTAATGAAAATATAAAGGGTGGTTAAATTGGCAGGTACAAATATACAGCAATCAAAGCCTACTCGCTTTTTAAATAAAGTCGGTACATTTGTTGCTCAAGACCCCGTAACACAGTTGGTTATGTTTACGGGTATTTTCAATGCTACAACCAATGTCAGCGTTACAATGACGCCTGTGGATACACGGGGCGGCGTGGGCAACGCTCTTTTAATGCGGACATACAGCGATAGAACGGTCGAAGTTACGCTCACCACGAGGGACTGGAACCTTGAATATGTCGCGGCCAGTGTCGGCGGTCTAATAAATCCTGGCTTGTCAGAACTCTATGATATCGAAGTCCCGGTTCAGCTTAATAATTTAGGTGTTGGCGCGTTGCCGAGGAGCGGCATTGGCATGGTTCATGTCAAACTGCCTAACGGCACGAAGTTTGATGTTCCGATCGCGGCGGATAACACGATTGATTTATCGGAATTTGGCGTCGCAGATCTATGTGTAAAATGCACTTATCGCTTCGCCACGCACACGGATACCGTAACGATTAACACGAGCGCATCTCCGTATATTATACATCTGTTCTTGCAGAGCGGTATTTCCGATACCATGAAAGGTTTAATGGGGCAGGTTCTCGTTGAGATTCCTTCATTCGCGCTTGACGGCAACTTTACAATTGAAACAAACGCTGACGGCACGGCTGCCGAGATTACCCTTGTCGGTGTTGCCCTGGCCGTAGACGGTACTGAGTGTAAGGAAGGCATGGTATATGGCTATGTCCGCGAAGCTATTGAGGACTACAAGGCGCCGCAGGTTATTGAGATAGTGGCCTCCCCCTCCCCGATGATGCTTTCATTGCTTCCCGCGCCGGAAAGCCAGACAATATCGGTTGTTGGAAATCGCGGCATAATGGTTAGCACTGTGGGGATTGCCCCGGCGGAACTGACTTATGTTTCGGATACCCCGACAGTCGCGACGGTGGATGCCATGGGTGTTGTAACGGCTGTAACCGCTGGCGAGGCGGTTATTACGGTTGCATACTCTCAGCCTACGGGAGATTTAACAGATACCATTGATGTAATAGTAGCGTAATTTAAAGGCAGTCATTTATTTGACTGCCTTTTTTTAATTATAAAGGCAGGAGTATATATGAGGATTTTTATTTCGCAACCGATGGCTGGCAAAACAGACAGAGAAATTCAAACAAAGCGAGACGCTGTAATTGAAATGTTGAAAAGCAATTATCCAGATTGTGAAATTCTTGATACGTTTTTTAAGGATGACAATGGAAACCCTGTTGAAATGTTGGGCAAGAGTATTTTAAAACTAAGCGAGGCTGACTTAGCCGTATTCTTAGACGGTTGGGATATAGCGCGAGGTTGTAAAATCGAGGAAATGATAGCGCGGGGATACGGTATCCAATGCTTGTATTTATAAAGGGTGAGTTTTGTGGACGAAAATGAATATGACAACAGGCGGCAAGAGCCAGAGGTTAAAGTCGAAAAAGTAAAGAAACCAGCAAAGAAAAAATCGAAGGTATACCAAGCCAAGATTATCATGCGCTCAAAAAATTCAATAGGAGTTCTATTTAAAGGTTACGGTATTCATATACACACAAATAGAGAATTTCCTGAAGATTTGGTTGATGTTTATTACGTGAATGATATAGGGCAGCCTAATTTTGAATGCTGGCTACAGTAATGCAATGTGAACATGCTGAAAGAAAAGGGATATATCTGATTTGCAAAAAACAAAATATTATGTGCGTCGCGGTAAAAATGTGCTGTTTAATAAACAAATACATAAACAGCGAAAGGGCAAGTCAGATGTGTAAATATTATAAGGCAATTTAATAAATAAGAAACGGAAGCAATAAATGAAGCTATTGGCGTTGGATCAAGCAAAGAGATGCGGATACGCGGTCTTTGAAGATGAAAAGTTAATTGAATACGGCGTAAAAATTTTGGGCGGAGAAAAACTAACCTATGATGACATTTTATTGCCCGCCTCTAATACGATAAAAAGGCTTATTGAGTTTTATCAACCTGATTTGATATGTATTGAAGATATACAGTATGAACAAAGTATGTCGGTATATCAGAAATTGAGTATGTTGAAGGGCGTTCTACTAAGATTATTTAAGGAAATGGACAAAAAATATCTGGTTGTACAGCCTTCAAAATGGAAGAACTATCTCAAAATACTGGGGAAAAAACGAGAAGAACAAAAAGCTAATACAATAAAAATGATGCAGGAAGTGTTTAATTTGAATAATTTAACCTCGGACGAGGCTGACAGTATCGCTATTGGCTACTACTGTATCAAATCGAAAGGAGGTAAATGATTGAATATTTTAGATTTGCATGAACTTGAAAAAAATAATAATGCTGTAACTGTGACCATTGGACAAATTGGCTCAGAAGTATTGAATATGCATGTAAAAAAATACCTTACTATCGGTGAATTCGCTTCATTTGTGCATGATATGCAGGAAGCCGAGTTTAGCGAAGAAGATAATGATTACGCGCCGGAAGTTGGCCTTATAACCTATAAGCTTGCTCTTGTTCGGATGTATACGGATTTAGAGCTTCCCGAAGATGTGGAATTAGCTTATCAGATTATTAATGAGTTTAATCTCGATACGAAGATTTTGGCCGTTTTACAGGATTCAGAGCAATACACCGATCTTTTAGAGGTAATTGAACGCGCCATAAACTATAAACGCGATTCAATGATCGGCGTAAACAAATTATATAACACGATAATTGACGCTGTTAATTCAGTTCCGTGGAAGAAACTTGGCAATTACGCGGAAGAATATTTCGATCCGAAAAACATGAACCAATTAGTTGATCTTCTTGTTGAAAATGTGGGCAACGGCAAATTGGATTCTTTTATTAAGGCTTTGATGTAAATGAAATATAAAGATATTATTGGCCAACTGCGGAAGTCCGTTGATACAGTCTTAGATAACGAAGTATTGAATGCTGTTCGGGTAGTTGAGGCAAAAGCTATAGCTAATGTTGTTTACAGCGTTTATGAAGAGCCAAAAGTATATGGACGTCGCGATATAGAAGGAGGCGGATTGCCCGCCCCTGAAAATATTGTCGGGAAAGCAAGTGACGGCTATATTTTTATAACAAATATAACCCGGCCACATCCTGTTTACGCGGGTTCAATCCCCCTAAGCGGAAGGATAGACGAAGCTATAGAATACGGGGGCATGTACGATTATCCGGTGCCCCGTCAAGTTTATGGATCGCGGCCTTTCACGAGGGCTACTACATATAGCCTGCATCAAGGCAAGCAGCACGTTAAGGCGCTTAAAAAAGGATTAAAAGATATGGGCTACGACGTGTTATAAGATTTTTACAACCAACTGACAAGAGAGAAGATGATGAAGATGTCTATTGGAACGCTCTCAGCTTCGTACAATGTGTCATGGCTCACAGTCGAGGCCGATGCAAACGGAGAAATGTGGTATGACACAAAATTAAGTAATGAGCGCATAAGTGTTTTAGAATGGTTTAATAAAAACAATCAGGCTGGCGCGGTATTAAAAAGGGCGTCCTGCAACTCGATAACGATTCAGGCGCCGATGGATGATCTTAGAATATTTCCTTTGCGGCGCATAAATGATAAACCGCAGTTCGGCATATATGTTGAAGCTGGCGCCTCTCACGTATTAAAAGGCATCGAATTCGAGGGCATTCTTGTGTCGGGGCCGGCAGGACAGAGTATTCGCTTCTATTTTGATAATTTCTAAGGGGGCGAGTAAATGCCATTATTTATTTTAGGGGGCGCCGGAGGCGGAGGTTCGGTCGCCAATCAATTCAGAATTTTAACATTTACAAATGATGAACAGTGCAATGAAATTGGGACAGTAGTAACGTCGGTCACTTTCAATTGGCAATTTGCCAATGGCGTTCCTGTTGAACAGTCTATTCAGCCTTCAGTTGGCTCTATCCCTCCGGGGGACAGAACGGTGGCTTTACCCGAACAGCTTATAACCACGGATACAACATTTACATTAACAGCAAAAAATGAAGAAACAACAAGAACAGCGACAAGTTCTGTTGGATTTTACTACCCAACATTTTTTGGATCTGTGCCGAATATCAATCCGACCGAAGCGGACATTCTTAACATGGCAAGATATGTTAATGGATTCAAGCCATTTACGGCTACTGTTAATATCAGTAATGCGCATAGCTGTTTTGTATCCCCAATGACAAATCCGATTATTGATATACGCGAGCGCATATTTGGATTGAGCTTCTGGGATACATTTATAATTATTAATAATGTTCCAATTCATATGCTCGACGGCCTTCCTGTGTTATGCAGGGTTGCGGTACGGAGCATACCAGAAGATACTATGGGACTGGATATACAATTGGATGTTATTTTTTAGGAAGGTGGCGAATATATGGCATCATTATTTCCGTCAAGTCTATTAAGCATAATTAATAAGCCACTTGATGATAAAACCGTAAAAGCAAGCATAGCGGAAAGAGACGCGATACCGTTGCTGCATAGATATCGCGGGATGATAGTGCTTGTGCAGAACACAGGCAATATTAGGCCGCAATTATACTGGCTTCCTACTGATGACCTGTCAAACTGGGAAGAGATGGATTTAAGCAAGGCAATAACGGCGAAAACCCCCAGCCCGCATATTTTTGGTGAGATATCTCAAGTTGATCTATGGAACATTGTTGCTGAGAGAGTATTGTTGCCTTGCGACAATTGGACTTTGCGCGAAAGCGCGGCGGACAATGATTGGCGTTCCGTCTGTTACGGCAACGGCCTGTTCGTGGCTGTGGCTAGCAGCGGCGAAGGGAATCGTGTAATGACCTCGCCGGATGGCATTAATTGGACATCGCGCAAAAGCGCGGCGGACAATGACTGGCAATCTGTCTGTTTTGGTTACAATATATCCACTGGCCGCGGGCTGTTCGTGGCCGTGGCTAGCAGCGGTGAGGGGAACCGGGTAATGACCTCGAAGGATGGGATTAATTGGGGTTGGTGCAACAGCGCGGCGGATGATGACTGGCAATCCGTCTGTTACGGCGACGGGATGTTCGTGGCCGTGGCTAGCGGCGGCAAAGGGAACCGGGTAATGTACACACAGGATGGGTAT
>Ga0209629_10000604_pt1 | contig 20182 bp, 11 predicted proteins | sample TergutCu122P5_FD_187286 | JGI IMG/M metagenome (GOLD analysis project Ga0209629, IMG submission 187286) | Cubitermes ugandensis P5 segment gut microbial communities from Kakamega Forest, Kenya - Cu122 P5 (SPAdes) (version 2) | ecosystem: Host-associated > Arthropoda: Insects > Digestive system...
AATAAGAACGCTAAAATTAATTGGCAGTTTACAACTGATGATGCACGTATTAAACTCAAAAGGCTTTATCCATTATGTGATGGCTGACATGACACTAGATTGAATACCATAGCATTTATCAATAAAAATGCGTAAATTTGTATCAACAAAAGGGAAAGAAATTACATCTTAACAAGGGCAGTTTTCTGTCTAAGAATGGGGAGTACCTCAGTATTCAGTTTTGTAGATTTATTATAAATATGTCAAAACGAGATAGTTACAAATTCATGAATGATCGAACTTTCGAGGAAATATACCTGAAGTATTTCCCGAGGTTGCTTCGTTTTGCCCGTGAGTATGTAGTATCGAACGAAGACGCCGAAAACATTACTCAAGACGCGTTCCTGATATTGTGGGAACAACGCAATGACCCGAAAATACACATCAACCTGATCAACTATCTGTACACGCTTATCAAGAACAGTTGTATTGATCATCTACGCCGAAAAGCCAACGCCGAAAAATGGAAAAAACGGATGCAGGAAAGTTACAACTTGGATATTCAAATGAAACTCTATTCGTTGGAAGCACTCGACCATGCATTCATTTTCCACAGCGATATGGAACAAATCATCGCCCGTGCCATTGATTCATTACCTGTAAAATGCCGCGAAATATTTATCCGCAACAAAATAGATGGAAAGAAATATAAGGAAATTGCCGAAGAAATGCAAATATCGGTTAACACCGTGGAAAACCAGATAAGCATCGCTCTCCGAAAACTGCGGGAACAACTACATGATAAAATTTGAATTTTCGATTTTTTCACTTTAGGATTACGCACTTACAACACTTGACTTATTCTCTGTATCCGCTTCTTCGGGTATTACCCTCGGCGAAAGATGTTGTAAACACGATACTCACTTTTTTTGAGACTCTTTTGGGGTTTTTTTCACTATCAAACGTTCTTATCTATACATAATGTCAAAAATGGACATGAACGAACAAATAGAAAAATATTTCATAGGAAAATTGACTTCCGCACAAAAAAATGAACTTTTAGAGTGGACAATTGACGATTCTGATGCCAAAAATGAGTTTTCCGGGATACTAAACTCATTGGCGTTTGCTGCTTCGACCGGTTCAGGGGACGACGTACAAAAAGCCCGTCCGTATCAGCGTAATTTTAGAAAACTGAAAAACCGGAAAATGGCAAGAGATTTCTTCATTGGTTTGTCAAAATATGCCGCCATTCTGGTAGTAGGGATGTGTATTGCCTGGTGGATACTGCAGAAGCTACAGGTTGAAGAAAAGCCGGCTGTGTCATATCAAAAATTAACAGTACCTGCAGGGCAACGAGCCATGCTTACACTTGCCGATGGAACTACGGTGTGGATCAATTCCAAATCGACGCTGGAATATCCGGGAGTGTTTACGGATGGTAAACGCGAGGTGAAACTCACCGGAGAGGCTTATTTCGATGTAGCGCCTAATCCTGCTCAAGCATTTATTGTGAAATCGGGGAAATTCAGTACACAGGCAACAGGAACACAGTTCAATGTATTTGCTTACAATGGCTTTTTTATAGTATCGTTAGTTGAAGGACAAGTGAAAGTTTATGAAACCAACACAGCAAGGAATGCCATCGTTTTGAGCCCTAACGAACAGGCGGCATGGACAAATGAACGCTTAGTAAAAAAATCACTGCCTGATACGAATGATTTTCTCTGGAAAGAAGGGATATACTCTTTTGATGATATGACTTTCCCTGCTATTGTCGAAAAACTTGAACTGTATTACGACGTGCAAATACATATAAACAATAAAGAATTGATGATGCACAAGTATACAGGAAAATTTCGACAACGCGATGGCATCGAAAGCGTGCTGAAAGTCATTCAAATGGATTATCCGTTTGTGTATCGTAAAAGTGAGGACGGTAGAAATATATATATTCAATAAAATAATAGTCAACAATTTAAAATCTAATGCCTATGAAACAGTCCTGTCATATTGTATGAAAAAGCCGACAAGTGGGGGAACACTCGCCGGCTCGAGAGATTAATATCAAACTGTAATTTAATATTAAAAAAGAACAAAGATATGTCAAATAATTATTATTCGTTAAAATTGCCAATAAATTTATTATTTTTTATAAGACGCATGAAAGTCGTTTTTTGTTTTTTGTGGATAGGAGCATTATCAGTGTGGGCTACAGATACTCACTCGCAAAATGCTACTATTCACATACGTGATTATCAAGGACTCACTCTTGAAAACTTCATTCGTGAAGTAGAGTCGCAAACCAATTATTTGTTTGTGTACAGAAAAAGTGAGATCAACATCGATGAAAGAGTTTCACTGCCGACCCAAGAGTTGTCCGTGAAACGTGCTTTGGATAATATCTTGGCGAATACCGAGTTCTCTTATTCCTTCTACAATGACTACATTGTATTGACAAAAAGAGAACCGGCATCTGAATTGATGTCAGCAGCCATAGCACAGGGTATCACTATTACCGGTACGATAACCGATCAGGCTAACGAATCTCTGCCGGGCGTAAGCGTGCTGGTACGGGGTACGACGATAGGAGTGGTATCTGATGCCAATGGCAGATATTCCATTCAAATACCTGATAGAAATGCCGTTCTGGTATTTTCTTTTGTGGGGATGAAGAAAGTGGAACTGCCTGTTAATAGTAACAATACTCTTGATGTGAAAATGCAGGAAGAGCGTGTTGACATTGACGAGGTAATCGTTTTAGGCTATACCACTTCCAAAAGAAGGGAAGCTATCGGTTCGATAGCAAAAGTAACAAGTGAGCAATTTGCCACACCTGCTTATGGAAGCATTCAATCTGCACTGCAGGGAAAACTATCCGGAGTGTACGTTACGGGTGGTACCATTAGGATCAGAGGTATGAATTCTATTAACAGATCCACGGAACCAATATGGATTATTGACGGAGTTCAGGGTAATGGCGCCGATTTGAATCCAAATGATATTGAATCGGTGACAGTTCTGAAGGATGCCAATGCTACGGCTCTGTACGGTTCTCAAGGATCTAATGGCGTTATTGTTGTTACTACCAAGTCGTTTTCCGGGAAAGGTTCGCATGTCACCGTGGAATATGATGGTGGAGTGAGTCAATTAATGGGTACCGGATGGAAAATGATGGATTCGAAGACATTCCTTGACACCTACGATACGTCTGTAAAAAATACCACAGCTTATACCGGTGGAGCGTATATTCCATGGAACCAGAACCTTGCCTTCAACTGGAATAATGCCATCGGGAGAGAATATGAGATGACAAGGGAAGAAGCTTTGAAGTACTCTCATAAAGGGATTGACGAATATACACGAAATGCCGTTTACCATCAGCTATTTGTCAGCGCAAACAAGGGTTTCGATAAAGGAAATGCTTTATTCACATTGACATATCGTAATAGTGAGCCCATCAATATTGGAGGCAATCAAAAAAAATTGATGACACGTACTGTATTGAATTATTCGCCGTTGAGTTTTGTCAATTTCAGTTTTCAGAGTATCAATCAGTTCAATGCCAATAATAACGAAGCAGCCGGAAGCGTATTGTTGCGTCCACCTTTCATGCCTATTTATGATGAGAAAGGAAGAAGCGATACCGGTTACTGGGGACCCGGTGAAAATCCGATTATTCGGGGTAACAGTAAATATTGCCAGGATCGCAACAGATCATTTTCTTCATCCAATTTCCTGAGGGTGGACATTGATTTACCTTTTGTGCGGGGATTAAGAGTTTCGGGAGTTGGAAGCGCAGGTTTTAATGCAGGTAGAACTACCAGATGGTGGGCAAAACAGTTGAAAACATACCAAAATCAGGAGATCGCCAGAGCAGAAGAAGAGGCAACACTGGGTTTCTCGTACAGAATTAGAGGCGAACTCAGCTACAACCGTACATTCAGCGACCATACTGTTGGTGCACTGGCTATCGCGGAAGCGAATAAAAATTGGGGGATACCTTTGAGTGCATCAGGTTACAATCTGACAACCGATTATCCCATGCTTGGAACACCGGGAGGTATACAAAATACGAGTTCCTTTCACACGGAAGGAGGTGGTTTGAATTATATTGGACGGTTAACCTATAATTATAAAGGACGTTACCTGCTGGAGGGAAGTATCAGACGAGATGGGTTATCCGTATTATCAGTAAAAAACCGTTGGGCAACCTTTTATTCCGTTGGAGCGGGCTGGATACTGTCTGACGAATCTTTCTGGAAAATTTCAGCCATCAATCTACTGAAAATCAGAGGTAGTTATGGATTAACCGGTAATGCCGACGTTCCTTCTTTTGTTTATCTTCCTGAGTTCCTGATTTTATCCAGAAGTAGTTCATCATACGAAGAATATTTGACAACCAGAATTAATCGGGTAGCGTCAGACGTCAAATGGGAAACCTCTGATAACTTTGATATTGGTATTGATTTCGGTATTTTGAATAATCGAATCAACGGGTCGATAGCCTATTTCGACAAAGAGATTTCAGGGTTGTTGCTGAATGTTCCTCAACCGCCAAGCGCCGGTAATTTTTTAAATGGCGAATGGGCTAACATAGGTAATATGAGGAATAATGGTATTGAATTTAACGCTGACGCTAATGTGTTAACAAGGGGCAGATTCTCATGGAACACCTCCTTTAATTACACATTTGTGAACAACAAAGTACTTTCCTTGTATCCGGAATTGGACAAGCATGGTACAGGGTTAGTGGGTGGCACACATACTCTTACCAAAACAGGCGGCAAACTGGCTACCTATTATGTGTCTGAATGGGCAGGAATTGATCCGCAGCGGGGTATTCCCATGGTCCAGCAAAGGGACGCGGACATATTCAAAGCGACAGGCAATACCGTGTATACAGGAAAACTGATACCTGCCTCTCAAGCTAATTGCAACGGCAATCAATTCTATATGGACGGCAAATCGTATATCCCTTCATATTTTGGCGGATGGAGAAATACTTTCCGTTACGGGATGTTTGATCTGAACCTGACGTTAACTTTCTCCGGAGGTAATTATTATTTCGATTATGTGGAATGGCGGTTGCAATATGTACGCATTGGACAATTCAATCTGGCTGCCGATCTGCTTGAAAACTCGTGGAAAAAACCCGGAGATGTTGCAAAATATCAAGAACTTATTTATAATGGAGGGTTCTATTACAATAACAACGGCGAAAAAACAAACACCATGAATACTCCGGCAGACAACGACAATCCCAATACATCCAACTTTTTGAAAAAGGGTGACAACGTGCAGTTGAAAGAGATAACGCTCGGAATTAATTTTCCCAATAAATGGACCGGCAAAGTCGGACTGGATAATGCACGTGTGTTTTTCAATATCAACAATGCATTGTACTGGACAAAAGGTCAAAAGCTTGGAAACCCTGATGTGAGTATCGGACAAAACAATATCAACGGAGTACAACGCGGTGAATCGTTCATGACCCGTACTTTCTCTTTGGGTGTTTCAGTTAAATTTTAAAAAATAGTAAGATGAAAAATATTAAACGTAAAATAAAAAGTTTGTTGACAGTTGTTTTGGCTTTTATGCTATACGGATGTTCCGATTATGTAGAGCCGAAATATGTACCTGAATTTCCATGGCGTACAGTTGAACAGTTTGAAATGGCTGTCATTCAGCCCTATGCTGTGGGATACGGAGGATGGAGTTATAATATGGCCTGCATGTCATGGTATGAAATGTTGGCCATGGATATGTGTACCCCTATTGAACAGGCGGCGCCCAACAATGAATGGCGTAGTATTATCGGCAGATTGCAAAGGGACGTCCCTTTCGAATCTTTAAACTGGATTCAGAGTTGTTTTTGGAATATCTACCGAGCCATTTGCGCAAGCAATGAAGCGCTTGACTTTCTTAAAAGTGATGACCTTCAGAAATTATTTCCAAAGAATGACCAAGCAACAATTGATGCAAACATCCCTCGTGCAAAGGCAGAATTAATATTCTGGAGAGCATATTCCTATTATTGGGGTATGATGTTTTTTTGTCCGCCATATGATCCGGGAGGCGCGAATGCTGACCAAATACTCCCTTTGAAAATCGACAACAAGAATGTGAGGAATACCAAAATTGGTACCACTAAAGAAATAGCCGATCAAATAATAGCAGACCTGAAAGAGGCGAAATCATTGATGCCTCAATCATGGTACAAGTCGGGAAGGACCAATTATTGGGCAATTAGCGGTCTTTTGGCGCGTATGTATTTCATGACGGGCGATTTTGTCAACGCCGAAAAGGAATGTACCGAAATTCTCAATCATTACGGACCAATGGGTTTACCCGACAATCCCATGGCGGTATGGACTGTTGCTGCCGGTCAACAGGAACCAAAGAACGAAGCCATCTGGATGTTCAATACCAGTGAGAGTGGTAAGATGAATGAGGCATGGTCAGTGGTTACCCGGGCAGATATATGGAAAACAACCGGTGGCGGACGTGGACGCGATTCACAAGGAGGTTGGAATATGTGTAAACTGAGTAATAACATCATCAAGAGAATCGGCTGGATGGTAGATCCCGAAAATGGCAACTATACCGAGACCGATTTAGCCCGAGCCGATAAACGTTACGGAAATACCTGGCTGCGTGTAGAAGGATACAAGACGGCGGCAGAGGTGCAAGCGGAGATAGATTCAACAGGCAATAATTCGCTTTGGGATAAATACGAGCAAAGATTTAACACCCAATCAATGCCACATATATATCCGGACAAATATGGCAGGACTCCGGATGCCCGTCGCCAAAATCAGCCTCTGATGCGCGTTCCTGAGTTTTACATCATGCGTGCAGCCATTCGTTTCAAAAACAACGACAAATCAGGTGCAGCAGCTGATTTGAAAGTTGTTCGCGATAGGGCAGGTTTAACCGGCGTATATGAATTGACCGCGAACACGATCACACAGGAGGATATTGATCGCGAACATGTCATCGAGTTAGGCGCTGAATCGTTATGGCAACTATATCATGTGGCATTGCGAAAACCATTTATGCCCGGTGACAGGAAAGGCGTTGCACCCGTCAATCCGCCATATGCAGGTTGGTATTGGAAAATTTCGATTTATGAAGTACTGAGAAATAACGGTTACGACGGTATTCCTGATCCCAACTCAAAGTAAGTATTTATCCGATTTAGAAACCTGTCAGGTTTTCAAAACCTGACAGGTTTTTATTCTAATTTGATCAATTTAATTATATTTCTCATGTTCAAAAGTATAATTATTATCATCTGTTTATTCATGGCGCTTCCGGGTTTTTCCTCATCTCCGGAAATATGCAGAATTCAGGGTGGTCATACGCGAACCATCTGGGGAACAGGATTTTTCGCGGGCGTTACCGAGGTTTATTCCGCTAATATCCCTTTCGACGAAAAAGCTGCTATTGCGGCTTTGGAATCGGGTAATTACAAAACGCTTCCTTCCGCTCCTCCCGTAAATGCGCGGCGGTTGAACATTCTTACCCAAGACCCCCGAGGTTTGGTGATGGCTGTGGAATTTTCGGATGAATATTCGTCCAACGGATTTTTTGGCGACGGGGTAGGCGATGATGTGCTTTGGGTGAAAAACCGCGACGGATATTCCAAACCATGGTTAATTAAATCATCCAAACCGTGGTTTATATATCCTGAAAAAGCGAATGCCGGAGAGGTAGTCAGGGTTTTCGGACGCTGTGTCGGCTCACGGTTGATTGCTGTTAAAAAGCAAGGCGACAACAAGCTACGAATACTCAAAAGCAGTGATGTGGCAGCCCGTTCTGCACTTGTGCACAATTCCATGTACGAAGTGGAAGTACGTCTTCCCGGTAATATGGAAGCAGGCGAATATGAACTGTTTCTCCACAATGGTTCCGGCGGTACGGCCGGATGGAGCGAACCGGTGAAATTTACGATTCAGCCGCAAGTAAAGAAACCGACGTATTATGAAGCCAAAGATTTTGGCGTAAAAGCCAATGGATTTACCGACGATACGGAGGCTTTACGCAAAGCGCTTGCCACCGCTGCCAAAACAGGCGGAACGGTGGTTTTGCAACCGGGCATTGTGGCGATTAGCCAAACCATCGAACTTCCGGCAGGCGTTTCCATCCGCGGAGCCGGCGAAGGAGCGACTACCTTACAGGTGCTCGATGAAAACCCGATGCACGGCGGTTTTCCCAAAGCCGCAGTATTGGAAGGTTACGCCCACGATTGGACGCCGTTTGTGAAGGATTATACGCCGATGGTGTGGATGCGCCACAACAGCAGCCTCACCGACCTGTCGTTGGTTTACGGTCCTGGAGCCGACCTTGGGATTTTGATTGCCCGTTGCCCGGGAGTAGCAGAGAATATCCGCATAGAACGTATCAAAGTAACAGACAACCGCCAAGCCGACGGATGGAAGGGTTCCATGGCGGTTACCATTATGGGAAATACCTACGGGTTGGTTGTTGCCGACTGCGATTTCAGAGGTTGGGGTTCTATAGATGTGATTGCCAATATACATTATCAGGCTTATGTGGGACGCAATAAAATGGTTACTTTTCCTACCGGAATGCCCAATACAATTTTTACACGCGGATTTAACAAAAGTGTCATTGAAAGCAATGAGATATACTACGGCATACGAAATTATGTTTCGCAAAATGGTACCAAATACGGCAAGCACGAAAATCCAAGCAAATTGTACGAAGTGGGTCTGAGTTCAACACACTTGGCGATAATCGGCAATCTCTTTATCAACAACTTAGCTCGCAGGCACAACGACGGCGAACTGATGATCGAATCGGGACCGGCGCATTGGTGGGGAAGTGTGGACACCGCCGGCAAAAATTCAATCACTGTCGTCGGTGAACCGTTTGATGTGGACATGTCCGACAGTTATGCGTTGATTCTCGACGGTAAAGGGATCGGACAATACCGCAGAATCGTATCCAATACGAAAAATATGCTGACCCTCGAAAAGGAGTGGGACGTGGTTCCCGACCAAACGACGGTGGTTGCTGTCGGCGGATCGAATGTAGAACACCTGTGGATCGATAATACTTCGGACAACAACGCCAGTTGGACAGGCTTTTGGGGCAGCAATCTTGGGCATGTGGTCGACGGGCATACCATGCGTGACGGCGGTCCGTTTTATCTATGGGCCTATCATGGAGAAATGCCGGCAACTGTAGCCTTTATCGACCTGATTGGTTCACGATCTATCGGCGGTGGCGGCTTCACGATATTGGGTGCACCGGTATTCGGCAATACCATCCGTTACTGCGAATTTGTCGATTTCAGGTATTATCCTAACTTTCATATTTCTCCAACGTGGTTAACCGGAGGGATTCCGACAGGTAATTTCGCCGTTGAATTCCATGGCACGCACAAATTTAAAAACGTGCCTGACACCGCGCCATTGAACGGATGGAATATATTTGAAGCAAATCATATTACCGATGGTCCTAACGGAATCCATATTCCACCATTTGCTGATTATACAATTCTCAAACGGAATGTGATCAATGTAGATGAGGAAGCCTGTGTCAATGAATCGAAGACAACGGTAATCAAATAATTTTTGAAACCATGAAACCTATATTGTTATCCATGCAGAACTTGGTAGAGACGTGGCGTGACGCGTCTCTATTCTGTAGGTTAAACCGGAATGAAGTGAAACTTGGCGAAGCTAAACCTACGGTTAATAAAATGTTATCCCAAGCGGAACATTTTGCCGTTGTCAAGAAAGTAGTAGTTATTATATTTTTATTTTTGGGACAACTGTTTTGTAATACACTGTTATTTGCGCAAAACGGTGTTACTGTGGAGGAAAAAGACGGCTGGCTTTATTTTGGTAACCGTAAAGTACTGATGGGTTTTGATCTGGGTAAAGGATTTTTTTATCTTAAAAATGAAAAAGATGAGAAAGTTGTAGACAATGCTTATTTTCGGTGTAATGCGTTACATTCAATAGACAATTGCCGGGAAAGAACATGGCAGGTTGAAAACTGCACTGACGCTCTGGGAACAGGTAAGACGGTAACCATTGCTGTAAAATTCAACGACTATGCTGATATTCTTTGGCAAGCAACATTGTACGATAACTGCGAATACATCGTCTTCAATATGGGGGTCGACAATGACACCGACAGCCCCTACCGTCTGATGGGCTTCTTCCCGTTAGTGAGCGAGCAAGTATACAAGGGGAAAAATGTCAGGGAAAACTACCGTGTGTTGGATGGGAATGGCGGAGGTAGCCCCACATGGGTAACCGATACCGTGAAAATCACATCTTTCAACAATATGCTTGCCCGATTTGGCGATGTAAAACAACCGGAAATCATTGTTGCCGGAGGACTCACGTACAATGAATTTGAAAAATTCGTGCGATTTTCCACTTCGGAGAAGTCGATGCAGATAGCCCTGTACGGCGAAGATCCCGTAGGACGTTTGATTGATAAAGGGCAGAAGTATTTGCTCAACGAAAAGTTTTATCTGTGTTTCAACAACTCCAACCCCTTCGAAGCATTGGAAAAATATGCTGATGTCTTGAAAAAAAGTCAGCAGATCGGTCCGGGTTACTACCATTTTCCCACCGAGTGTCTTTGGTATTCAGCCGTATTCAACCGCGATCCCAGCCGTGGTAATTTCAATCATTCGAAAGGCGCGGTTGAAGAAATGGATAATGCCATCAAAAGTGGTATCACCCGTTACACCAAAGTCGCTATCCGTTTGGTTCCAGACGATTATGGGCACAATAACCAGCAAGGCTGGTGGGACGATGAGCATTGGGCAAAGTATGGCCACTATATCGAACCTTATCTGACCACAGATAGTTGGACGAAAGCAATTATAGACAGAGGCGGCTATCCGTTCACCTACATGCAGTCGGGTCGTCGTTCCGAGGATTTCGTGAAACTCCATCCTGACTGGATGCTGTTCAACGACCCCTACCGGCCTATCATCGGGGAGCAGCGAATAACGCAGGAATCATCTTACCCAAATCAGTTCAGGGATGGCTATGGCAAGACAGACCGGGCAGTATGGACATACGATTTTACCGATCCCGGTTTTACCAAACACATGCAACAAGTATATGCTCGTTTGAAAAAAGCAGGCATCAAGGGAATTTTTTATGATTATCCGGAGATAACAGCATGGGCTTATGAAGGCGGTTTCGAAAACAAATATGCCACTACGGCATGGGCTTACCGTAGAATGTTCGTGCTGGCCCGCGAGGGATTGGATAAGGACGTCTTATTACAGGAACGTAATATAGTGCGCGGGTCGGATATAACGTTGGGGCTTGTTGCTTCACAGCGCGTATGGGGCGATACCGACATTATAACGCCTGAAATGGTTTCTTATTGCGGTCTTCGCTGGTACAAAAACAGGGTGGTGGTCAATTATGATATGGATGCCAAATCAATAACTAAAGCATTGCCAGCAGATCATAACGATGGCGTGAGAACCATGCTCACCATGTCGTATGTAGCAAGCGGCCGTTTCCTGCTTGGAAATAGCTTCCCACAACTTTCCGCCAGCCAGTTGCACGATATGAGCCGTACTTTTCCTTATCACATGAAGCCTCAAAGCGCTCGTCCGATTGACGCATTCGATAAGGGAGTGAAATACCCGAGAGTTTATGATTTCGAGGTGAATACTTCATGGCATCAATTGACGCTCTATAATTACAATATGGATGCCGTCCAAACCGCGAAAAACGATTTTATCGTGTGGCTGGGTAAGAGTTTGAACGAAGGCGGACTGGGAATGGACAATCATCGTCAATACTATGCTTACGATTTCTGGAACAATTGCTTGATCGGAATCATCAACGGAAACGAACCATTCAAGCAAACACTGCGTCCGGGCGAAACGCGAATGATCTCGTTGCACGCAAAAGAAATTTTCCCGCAGTTTGTATCTACCAACCGGCACATCATGCAGGGATACATCGATCTGAAAGATGTTCGATGGAATTCGGAGAGTAAAACCTTATCGGGAACAGCTTCTGTAGTAGAAGGAGAGGTTTATGTGGTTGTGATTGCCACCAACGGGCACAAAGCCCGAAAAGTGAAAGTCGATTCCGGTAAAGCTTTGATCAATATGCCTGACAAAAATGGATTTATCAAATTGTCTATCGAAAGTAAACAGAATAAGGATATTGGTTGGATCGTATCATTTTAGGAAAACACCATCATGAAAATGAAAGTAACAGTAATTCACAAAATAATGTTCTAATTTAATGTTGTAAATAAATTTAATAAAAATGAAAATGGGTAAGCAAATTGTTATCTTTTTTTTCGGTATAATTTCCGTTACTATGCTTTATGGAAAAAACGATGATACTTTTCAGGCTGCTTTACTTCGGGCAGAAATTTCGTCTGACTTGTTTCAACCTACCGACATCATGTTGGTTACCTGTTGGTTCCGGAATGTTGGGAATCAAGCGTCGGAAAATCCGCTCAAGTGTTTTGCAGAATTGTCGTTTGGTCATCAGCGCATTTTGGAAAACACGCCAAAATATCATCGGTATTATTGGGATCCCTACCCTTCGACCGATCAATGGAAAGCGGGCGATGTGTGGAAAACAACCTTTAAATGCAGGATGAATCTGGGCTGGGGAGGTACCTATACAATAAATATCGGGTTGTGCGACGAAAATCACCTGCCGGTAAAAATTGTTGGAATAGACGGAAAGCTTGTGGAACAGGTGGAAGTCGGACGGATTGATCTGGGCTGGGGCTGGGGAACTCCCACAATGGATCAGGTACGTAAACCCTTAACGAAAGATTTTAACCAACCGGTTACTCCTGCCGTAAGCAGGAATACGAACAATCACACGGATATAACGATAGGAACCGTGACCAAAGTAACTCTACACCGGCAACTTCCGGTGATCACCGCGATCAATGGAATTGAAATGAACGAAAGTACCCGCAGAATGCTTCCTTCCGTAAGCATCAGGGATTATGCCGCCGATGCGTTGATTTACGGCGGAAGCAGTGATGTAAAAGTTGTGTATACGCCTTTGCAGGGAAAAACTTATCAGATGGATTACAAAGGTAAAATTTCGCTCAAAGGGAAAGAGATTGCCGAATATACGCTCCGGTTCGAAATGGTTCAGGATGCGTTACGCTTGTCAATGGTTGATGTGAAAGAAAGTGCGGGATACGAATTGCTCGAAATTAACATGCCATCGCTCCTGAGTTTGGATGGGAATGTGGAGATAGTTAATTTTTTAGCGGGCGGACGACTTTTATCGCTCGAGAAGTCAATACCTGAAGGTCTCTCAATCAAATATGACACAAGAAATGCCGCTGCATTATTGAAATCGGATCAAAAACTTGTGCTGGAATCCACCTGTATGGACGACCGGTTGAATATAGCCGTCTTTGATAACGGGAAAGATAAAACCGCCAATCTGGGGATGGTATTTGTAAACCGCGTCAGGGGAAATGGCAGGATAGCATCCATTCCGGTGGAACATGATCATGCGGTACAGATAGATCTGTTAAGCGCAACGTGGGGCAACGACGGATGGCAGTCGGTTGCTAAATTCTGGCGCAAAGATTTGAAAGGCGTTAACAGGGATATGTACCGAAGAGCGTTGATACATAAACAGTTGGCGACAGCAGGGCCGGAGCCTCCGCCGGGTTACGTAACCAAACAATCGCCGTACCCTATCAAAAGGTTGTCGAAAGTGATTACTTTCAAGGAAATTTTCGACATTGTCAGGAAATATTATCATATCCTGGATGGAATGCCTCAGGTATTGTATATCGGAGGATTTCAGGAAGGCGGCTTTGATAACTCTTATCCTTACACATTGAATACCGACCAACGGGCAGGAACTGTAGAAGAACTGAAAAATTACATCAGCGAAGCCGTGAAATACAACACCATATTATCCTTACATGATAACTTCGATTCCAACGTGCCTCATACGCCGCATTATGATCCCCGTATTTACTGCCACGATGCGGAAGGAAAACCCTGGATGGGCTGGTTTTGGCCGGCAGGTACGGATCATATTATAGCCCCGTACAAGTACAGTAAATTGGGATTGATGCAAAAACGGGTAAAGGCAACTATAGACACCTACGGAATAAAAGGCTCTTATCATTTAGATGTATTATCTTCGGAACCGCTCCGGTATGATTTCGATCCGGAATATCCGGCGTCTGCCGAAAAATCTCATAGGGGAAAGCTTGACATCATCGATGAGTTCAACAAATATGGAGTTGATATTACCAGCGAAACACTCATCCACCCTTATGTGGGGCGTATCGGGTTTGGATTACACGCGCGAACAGACCAAAATGCCATATTTTTTTTCGGCGAAAAATTCATACCATTGGTCGACATGGTTTATCACGGCACAATTACCTACGAAGGAGGAGGGAGATCGGAGCAGTCCATGTTGATGGGACTCGTGAAAGGAAGCAGTATTTTTGTCAGCGAGGAAGGGATCGATGAAAGGGACATACAATGGATTTACCTTCATCAAATGGCAACAGGTATGCTTTATGACAAAAAAATGGAGCTTATCACTGAAAAAGACAGGGTTACAACGGTTACTTACGATTCGGCCACTTACGTAAAAGTGGATTTTGATAAAAGAGATTATGAAATACAAGTAGATGGAAGAATCGTAGCAAAAGACTGGTCAACGTTCTTACCCGGCTTTAAATCCGATACATGGTTGGCTTTTTCTAAAAAAGGCGGCGACTTTTCATTTCAGGCTCCGGAGGGTTGGAACGAAAAAACAAAAATCAGAGCGGTAACCCTAACATTCGAAGGTGAAGGAAAAGAAATATCCTGTACCGTCGAAAAGGGTGTTATCAAAATGGATATTCCTGCAGTAACGCCGGTAAGAGTATTTCGTGTTCAATAATATCTTAATTTAAAACGGAGATAAAATGAAATTGACAAAAACAAAAATAAAAAACAAATGAAATACAATAATATATTGATTATCGCCGTGTCAACGGCCATCATGAGCCTGTCCTCATACAGTAACGGGAAGAAAGATACTTCGGAAAAAGATGTGTGCGGTTTACAATGTCTTTCCAATCATCATTTTCCGTTTCCGGAAAGTTCGATTGACCTCATGTTTCCGAATGGTAACATGATGGGAGTAAAGAATCATTGGCCGGTGGGTGGATGGTTGGTGCCCGATGGAAACAAGATAGCAAAAACCATCGCGGCGCTTGTCGATTATAACCGGGCAATACCTAAACCAGCGGAAATTGCTTATGCCATGAACATGACCCTGGGTGAATATGATTTCATCTGTTCAAAGATTAAAAGTGATCAGATTTCCTCTCCTTGGGACGATCCATCACAACACGTACAACCCGTGGTCTTTGTCGAAGAATTTTCTACGCCGGATCTCCTCCCGTATATACATTTCGAAGCCAATAAAAACGGAATATTACGAAGCCCTGATTTTAAAGTGAAATCCGGTAAACCTCATTTCATGTCGTTGTGGGTGCGAAGTAATATGGATGGGGGACGTAGCCCTGAATTTATTTTCTGGTACAATCTGGGATTAGAAAACATTGGTATCAGTTATTTTTCATTGCCCGATACTAAAGGCGAATGGAAACGTTACGGATTTTTTTTTCGGGCGCTTTCGGATACCGAAAACGCACATTTTACTCTTCATTTTCCGGGTACGGAAAATGCCTTTATCGACATGACCGGTTTTCATCTGCGTTCGGCCACCGAAAGCGAATTTTCGGCGGCTTATGCAGAATGGCGGAAAACCATGCCGGAACATCAAATTATAGAAACACCTGACGACGGCAAATATTTGGCTGCGACCATTGCCAAATTGGAGGGTAGACTTGGTATCCCGGGTAAGCCTTTTGTGATTTGGGGAGTCGGTTCAAGTTGGACGAATGGTCTGGAAGATATGGAACCGGTGAGACAAGCTATTTTATCGCGTTTCCCTGATGCTCCCGAAATTATATACAGGAGGCAGGTTGGCAGTGGAAGTCCATATGATTATATCCGAGGCTGGATACATACGAAAGTATTAACCGACCAGCCCGACCTGATCATTTCCTACACCAACGGAAGTGTGGAAGCGCTCGAATTGATGCTCAAGGATATACGGCAATATTCTACGGCTGATATCATTATCCCAAGTTTACATTTTTTCGAAAACGAAAACGACAGATTAACACCGGAAGTGATTCAAATGCCTATTTACGATCAAATCAAAGAGGTATGTGAAAAATACAACGCCCAATTTGTAGATAACCGGAGGGCTTTGGCTCATTGGCTGTTAACAAACAACAAGCAAGTTAAAGATTTGCTGGGTGATGTGGTACATCAAAACAATCTGGGGCGCCTGTTAACATGTGAAAATATCGGGCAACAGTTTGTCCGACACCCTTCTCCGGCATATGATCCCTACAAGGTAGAAGAAAAAATATCCATGGCTACTTGTTTCCCAAATAAAGATATCCGGGTAAGCTTTTCGGAAGGATGGACTGTCGTCGATGATCGATTGGTTGCGAAGAAAGCCGGAAGTTCAGTTAGGATAGCCTTTACCGGAAACCGGATTGACCTGATCGGTGAACGAAAACCCAACGGCGGAAACATGGAAGTACTGATAGACGGGAAGCCGGCCGATGAGGCGTCGGCTTTTAACATTTCTTACATCAAACCGGCTATTACCAACATCAGCCACATGGGATTCTACCCACGTTGGTCAGGCGGTGGTGGCGATACGGGGCCTCATGGAGTATGGCTTGGGGCTAATATCATTCCCCAAAAATGGACGATACGTATGTTGGATAATGACGGAAACTATGAATTAACAGGCTCTATTACCGGAAAAGACGGTATAGGGAACAATACCCATATGTTTACCGGGAAGTCCGGACAAATCGTCGTCGATCCTGCTGTGTGGCGTCATCCGAACGCTAATGTAAAAGATGATTTCTGGACATTCCAAGTTGCCCGTTGCACAGTGGATACGGTAAAATTTGCATCTGAGGATGCCATGCTATCCGGAACTTTTTCATCGCAGTTGGTATGGAACCTGAAGACTAACCAACATACTCTGGAATTGAAAACCTTAGACAATAATGAGGTTGACATTGAATCGTTATATCTCTTTAATCCTATAATACAATGAAAAATAAAGCATTAAAACAGCTTCGTAGATATAATGTAATTGATAATCTCATCAAGACATTATGTTATATAACTTTGGCATGTTGTATTTCGTCTCTTTCGGCACAACAAACGCCACGCCGGATTGAGGCGTGGATCACCACTCCCGACCGCTCAATGCTTTTTTGCCAACAATCCGAAAAAATAAACTTTTCTAACGACAATCGCGGATATATCGTACCGATCATCATCGACGAACAACAAACTATGCAAACAATTGACGGATTTGGATTTGCTCTCACTGGTGGTAGTGCTGAACTGATGATGAAAATGAGTGGGACGGAACGCGCCAAGCTCATAAAAGAACTTTTTTCTACCGATGGCGATGCTATTGGCGTCAGTTATATCCGTTTATCTATCGGAGCATCAGATTTGAATAGCTTTGTTTTTTCATACAACGATTTGCCGGAAGGAGAAACGGATTTTTCTTTGGCTAAATTTGATCTGGGAGAAGATAAAAAGAACGTGATTCCTGTATTAAAAGAAATTTTAGCGATCAACCCAAAAATTCAAATATTGGCATCGCCATGGTCAGCGCCTGTATGGATGAAAACCAATGGCAAGACAATCGGCGGTTCACTCAAAACTGATTGTTATGACGTGTATGCTCGTTACTTTTTGAAATATATCCATGAGATGAAAAAGGAAGGGATCACGATAGATGCCATCACTATTCAAAACGAACCGTTCAAAAATAATAATAATCCAAGTATGGGAATGAATGCAATTGAACAATGTGAATTTGTCAAGAAAAATCTCGGACCGGCACTTAAAGCTGCCAAATTGTCAACCAAAATTGTTCTTTTTGATCATAACCTTGATCGTCCTGAATATGCCCTCACCGTGATGCACGACCCGGAAGCGGCACAATATGTAGACGGATCCGGTTTCCATCATTATGGCGGTGATTTGAGCGCAATGACCTTGGTACATAATGCACGACCTGATAAACATGTATATTTTACAGAACAGATGGTAATAGAAAGAGCAGACGCAAAGACAATTGCCATTGAAACACAAGTAAAGCGCTTGATTATTAACACAACCCGAAATTGGAGTCGTAACGTAATCCTTTGGAACATTGCTGCAGACCCAGACAATAAGCCACATACCGATAATGGTGGTTGCCGGATGTGTCAGGGTGCGGTTACGATAGATGGTGACAAAGTCAGTCGAAATATTGCTTATTATATCATCGCGCATGCCTCGAAATTTGTACGTCCGGGGTCGGTACGTATCGCATCAACCAACAGAGGCGACCTCTCTATGACGATCAGTAATGACGAGGAACAACCTACAAAAACGAGAGTAGCATCATTCGTAAACAACGATGCAATACCTAACGCGGCATTCCATACACCCGACGGTAAGATTGTACTGATAGCAGCCAATAATACATTTGCCAGTGGCACATTCAGAATACAATACAGAGGACAATATGCTGACATACGGTTGCAACCCGGTGCAGTGGGGACATATGTTTGGAATGTTGAATAAATGAGATACTTCAAATAATTTATTTATTATTGCATTAGGCATTTCCAATCCATAATTATTATAACATGGTCAAAAAATTTTGTAACTTTGCATCCTATCATAATATGTAAATATCAATGGTTAAAATATTCGCTTTTGTTTTTGTATTCTTGATGATCTGCCGCATCCAACCGGAAGTACATGTAAAAAATAATATCAGGTATGGCGAAGCTGTGAATGATAAAAACATTCTTCAGCCCTTGTTAATGGATATGTATTTCATGGGAGGACGACCCAAAAAGAAAAGTCCTGTTGCAGTATTTGTACATGGAGGCGGATTTAGGGCAGGCGACAAACAGCAGGCAATGTACATCAAAATATGCAGAGAATTTGCCAAAGCGGGATATGTTACTTTTTCGATCAATTATCGGTTGAACACGCAGGGAAAAGTCACCTTTCCCACCCTCGACAACGCGGTAAGTGATGTGCTCACAGCCTTCAGATGGATACAGGCGCATAGCAACAAATATGGAATAGACCCGGCAAAGATGATCATAGTCGGCGATTCGGCAGGCGGCGGAATTGTGGTCAACACGGCATACAGTGATGAGGGCAGGGAAATGATTGCCGCCTGTATTGACTTATGGGGTGGACTGCCTTTCAGTCAAAGCGCACCCGATGTAGACAGATACGGACAGCCGGTCAATTATCTTCCCATCAAAACAGGCGCCCCGCCAACTTGTATTTTTCACAGTAATGGCGATACCGTCATTCCGGTTTCCACCAGTTTAACCCTTGCGAATGAGTTGAAGGCTAAAGGAGTAGATCATGAAATTCATATCATAGATAGTGCTAATCATTATCCTGAATATATGGCTGATCAATTTATCCCAATAATGATTACTTTTGCTAATAGAATCGTGAACAATTGATCAATTATTGTTTATGTAGGGTCTGCTGAAAAATATGTAGGGTCTGCTGAAAAAGTCAAGTTGCTTTGGGATGCCACATAGCCAAACACCGTCACCATGGCTATGACGATGAATATTTTTAAAATGCCCAACAAAGAAGAATTTGATTCATTTACGGATTATTTTTTCTTTTGCAAAAGAAGATGGTGTCATTAACCCAACTTGCCGTTTTTTCCCTGAAAATAGTCAAAACCATGCAAATAATAGGTTATTAGAGAATTTGTAAATATAATATTCACAATGTATTACAATCCCAAAATCTCCATTGGAATTCGACAGGTTTAATAGGAATAATTTCTAATTGACACCATTAGAAAAATCGCATGGCAAAATATTGAAAAGCAATCAATTGTTTAGCAATAATTGCGTATATTTGTAGGGAAAAAACAGCATATGATGCGTACGGAGATACAGTTTATAGATCAGGAGATTAGACCGAAGTTTACAGCATCTATACGGGTGGAAAAAGATGCCGGAACACAAGGCATTTGAGCGCTATTTCAGGAAGTTTGATATACCGACCTGTTATGAGGTATTC
>Ga0209629_10000605_pt1 | contig 20178 bp, 14 predicted proteins | sample TergutCu122P5_FD_187286 | JGI IMG/M metagenome (GOLD analysis project Ga0209629, IMG submission 187286) | Cubitermes ugandensis P5 segment gut microbial communities from Kakamega Forest, Kenya - Cu122 P5 (SPAdes) (version 2) | ecosystem: Host-associated > Arthropoda: Insects > Digestive system...
CAATATGTATTTGGTAATCAATAAGGGTGTAACAGCTGTCAAAGTTTCAAACTTCTCTGGCCATTATCTCCATAACCGATCAACTTTGGATATAGGTGTTTTGGGTTATATCGGTATAGTTCAACATAAGGAACACTCTCCCGAAGTATTTCACATTCCTCCTGGGACACCCTGTATATGCTAAAATGAAAACCCCTTAGCTTAAGGAATTTTATGGCTTAGTATTCTAAGTGTGATATGAGTGGAAGAAATTCCTGCAAGCTGTTGGCAACTCAAAACCATGCACCAACGTGCGTTACACCAAGATGTGAATGGCAGTAAGTTTTGGGTGGGGCCAACTAACAGTACAAATACCTAGAATTTTTGTGAGGGGGGAGACAATAGTCTGTAGAAGGCGAGTGGTTTTGGCTAGGACTAACTCCCATAGTTTGTGAGCCTCACTTTCATAACATTTGAACTCAGCCACAATAGCACAGAACTGCTCAAAGTTCACATTCAGCTGTTCCAGTGGAATGTCCTTCACCTCTCGACCTAACACACCTGCAATGACAAGCACACACATTATGAGATTTGCCAAAGGAGGGTGAAAGACACAACATCACAACACATCAAGTTAAAACAACAAACCATTGCCCTATTTCCTCTCTTCCACACCAGGACAGTCCTCAAGCAGTCAACAGTTCGAGACCTGCTACAAATTTTATGGAACTTAAGTTCAATCATTATGTTCACAACTGCCCAAAACTTGTCCCCCAGAGCCAGACCCTCCCTCTGTATTCGTTCAGGATCCATCTGTACTGACATCTTCCAAATGGTCTGTTTTGTTTCCCCACCACAACCCTGTACATTACTCTTTCTCAACTTGCATAATATAATGCAAGTGCAAATTCTGTGAATTATTTGGTTCTTCTGGGATGTGACACTGTGTACCTTGGTAGATACATACTAATGTATTGTAGGAAGCTGTCACCTCCATCATTAGGGTATGAAAACACAACACTGTGCAGGAACAAATACGTTCACAGTTCCTGTCCTCCCTCAACTCCATATAGCCATATCACATTCTCCAAACACAGCTACCAAGTTTCTTTGAAATCTCTGAACCCATGTACCAAACCACACAGCAATGCGACCATAATCTTTAGGTCACCACCAAAAAAACCACACAAATCTTATGATGTCTGTGAAGTTTCACTGACATATTGCACTATTTTAAGTGGGTTTCTTACACAACTTTTATGAATGTAACCTACCTCTTTGACCTGCAACAATACTCCTCAAGTCTGAGAGTGACAAGTTCCTGTTGGTTAATATTCTAAATGCCATGCACACCTGAAATGGTATTGAACAAGTATAAACTTCAATTATTTACTGTCACATAAAACAATACTTAGTATAATACTCAGTTTTGCTCCTATTTTCAGCTTGACTTTGCTACCTTCAAGAAAAAAACTTCCCTAATCTGCTTCTTCTGGACACAGGTTCATCCTCCTGATTTGTACGTTTGCACTCAAACAAGGTGTCTGTCAGTAGTCGTCTACATCAGACCTGAACTGTACTGCACATTGCTGTGTACCACGTTAACACTCATCATTTGAAATATTACTTACTTACTTCATCAAGCACAGTCCTTCTTAAGCAGCTAACCGGTTTTCAGCTAGTCAAGAAATTCCCCGCATTTTATGGAACCAGAAGGTTCATTACTGCGTTTACAAGTGCCCACCACCTGTCCCTATCCTGGGCCAGATCAATCCACTTCATGCCCCCACATCCCATTTCCTAAAGATCCATCTTATTATTACCCTCCCATCTATGCCTTGGTCTTCCAAATGGCCATGTTCCCTCAGGTTTCCCCACCAAAACCCTTTATACACCTCCACTCTCCCTCATACGTGCTTCATGTCAAACCCATCTCATTCTTCTTGATTTGATCACCCAAATAATATTTGATGAGGAATACATATTAAGCTCCCCATTATGTAGTTTTCTCCACTCCCTTCACCTAGTCACTTTTAGGCCCAAATATTATCAAACACCGTCACCCTATGTTCCTCCCTCTATGTGAGCGACCAAGTTTCACACCCACATAAAACAAAAGGAAAAATTATAGTTCTGTGTATCTAAATCTTTATGTTGTCAAGTAGCAAACCAGAAGACAAAAGACTGTGCAATGAATGACAGCAAGCATTCCCTGACTTCAATCTGCTCTTAATTTCTTCCTGATGAGAATTTTCATCTGTCAGGGGTTTTCCCAAATATCTGAAATGTTCCACCGTTTCAAAGGAACTATTAACAGTCTTTATCTAGCGATGAAGTCCTGCATTCTGATCTCAAGACATGACCATTTACTTATTATCACCATTTACTTCTAGTACATTCTCCTTACTAGCAACTACTAAAGCTTCTGTGTTTTTCCTTAAAGTATGTATGTTTCTGCCCAATATATCATCAACATCAGCATAAAACAAATGCTGATGTGTACCATTTAACTTCAAGCTATCCTGGTTTACCTGAACCTTCCTAATGGCATACTCTAAAGCACAGTTAAAAAGCAATGGCGATAAAGCATTTCCTTGTTTCCTATTAAAAGGAAACACGTCAGACAAATGCCTGCCTATCGGACAATGCTATAGGTTTCATTCAGACACATTTATATTAGTTAACGTTTCAGATATTATAATACTATATTTAACTTTACAGCACAAGTCACAATATCTTTGCTGCTTCCAACAGTGAAACAATTTTCAGTCTCTGTGAGGTGCAGTATTTAAAAATCTCTCTGTCTCTCTCTCACACATAAACACACAAACACAGGTGCACACACATGCACAAACCTCACAATGGGTGGTAAAACAAACAAGAACACAATGTGCTGCCTCATGCTGCCGGCTAAGTTCAGAGTACCAATTAATATTTTTCAATAAGTATGTTCTATTGGTCACAAAAATTAAACAAAAAACCTTACAACATTAAATGCAGCTCATTTATTCAAATATGGTTACCATTTTTTTTATAATATAATGCCAGAGCAAATTTGTCCAATCTTTACAAGCGCTGGAAAATACAGTTGTGGTATGAATTAGTCCCGTGCACCTGCAGCCATTCTAAAATTTCTATTTCTTCATTAACGTGCAGTCAGTGACCTCCCAGTTTTGCTTCTGTGGCCCAAACAAATGCTTTGCCTCAAGTTATGATTCTTCAGCACAACAAAACCCCCAGACAACATATGCCAGACACAGAAGCTGGTGTAGTCATTTCACTGGAAACTTCTGGACCCTCCGTCCATCTGTTTGGACCACTGAAGCAACACCCGGAGCGTCGCTGGTAGCACAAAAATGAGGAAGTGGAAATGGGTCTTTGGTAGCGACTATGAATGCAAGTGCCCAGTTTCTAACACAATGGAATTTTTACACCTGTGGCAAGATTGAACAAATCCATCAACGTGCTTCAGCATTTTTACAAAATAACGGTGCTTTGGTGGAACAAATGAGCTTCATTCAACACTGTAGTGAGTCCTCCATTTGTATGACCTTGGGAACCAACCACTATAACTTAATAACAACAGAAGGCATAAATAACACAATTTACTTACATCTGCTAAGCAGAGTTCTCCAGAACCAGATGTGTCAAGGGCATCAAATGCTTCCCTCAACTTGCTGCAATAAGAGTAAGTGTCTTAATACGGTGCTGGAATCCAGTTACAAATGCACCCTCTAGAACTGAAATAAACTATACACATAGGAATAATTTTTGTTTGGTATATTCCAACAAACTACCCAAGACAGCCATCTGTTGCTCATCAGGCCCAAATCAAACTTTACTTTTCACAAGAAGTGACAGTTCACAGCACACAGATATACTCATTACTTGCCTTTAACACAGTATGCATTTATGTGTGTTTACATTAAGCCAGCTACACAGTAGTTTGATATTTTATTCTATGCAATCCAGGGACACAATATGTGGGCAGTTCACAGCCATGTGTCTCCACTGCGCAGTCACTGCTCTGGTTGCCACCTTCCCTATGCCATGGCTGATGTGTCACTAAAGCTGCAGCAACAGTGTAACGTGCAGGCTCACTTCCAGAATTTGTCTTTACTATCTCTCACCACTAATCACATCTGTAGAGAACACAGAACCCACAATCCTACTCACAAGTAACCAAACTTTATACACTGTCATTATATCATCTTGCAACTAGTAGCTGCCACTTGTTCATTTGTACATCAGAGTAATGTAACCCATCAACAAACTGCCTGCATGCTGTAACTGATAGCTGTCAGAAGAAAGTTCCTGTAGGGTAGAAGGAAACTTCATGCACAAGATGTGGTTTTCTTGTGCTCTGGTGTTCCAACACCTATTCAATAAATCCAGCACTGCAGATACCAGCTATGCCATAGCTTCAAACAGGGTACAACTGTGGTTTAAAACCTTCTGCAGTTCTCATGGTAGTTGCATCAGTAACAGTGACAGGGTACAGACCATTCCAGTCTTGTCCCATCTTCATCAACGTTGTCTGGTCACCGTTTCCTTGATCGACCCAGATTTCTTCTGCCAGTAGTAGTGTATTCATATGTTAGCTTGGAAATGATGTATCATTCATCCTTTAATAAATGTTCCTTCCACCTTAATCTATGTGTGTTCAAAAATTATCCAAACTGGTACTATTTTTCCAATATGAACAGACACCCAGGGTCTTCAGTGCATGTTCCAACTGAAAAGTGTCGACTTGTTCACACTCGGCACCCTCACTCTAGCTTCTCTGTCTCATGTGATCCCAGATAAGAGGGCGTGAGTGTTTGTGTCATCACATTCAGAATGACTGAGAAAATGGAGTAAGTGTGCACTGCATTCTATCAAAACTAGGAAAATATTGCAAAGAAATGAATTCTGGAGAGGATTCCATGAGCCACACTCAAGTTTTTGAAATGTTTTGCTGTTTTAAAGAAGGATGACAACCTGTGGAAAGCAGTAAACATCCCAGACAACAGTTGACAGAAGAAACAGTGACAGGACTGACAAAGTATATGCCTTATTCAAAAGTGACAGAAGATTAATGATCACAGAAATGTCCAAAGAAGTGGAAATATTCATCAGTTTGTGTCATGCAATTGTGAGTGCAGATCTGGGTGTGAGACGAGTGGTGGTGAAGTTAGTTCCAAGAGTGCTGATAGCCCAACAGGAGGAGGAGTGCTTGTTTGCAGCCACTGACTTGCTTCAGTGCACATAATCAGATTCAGGCTTTTTAGGACACATTATCATTGACAAAGAAAACAAAAATCTATGGCTAAGATCCTGAAACAAAGGCCCAGTCACTGGTATAGAAATCTCCTTTGTCCCCACAGCCAAACAAAGCTCAGCAAGTTTAAAGCAAGAAAAACATGTTGTTCACAGTTCTACAACCACCCCCCACCAATCAAGAAGGTGTTGTGCATCATGAGTTTGCAGCAGCAGGTCAAACAGCAAGGAAGAACTATTATTTACAATGTGACACAGCATGCCATAAGCAACCAGAAAAGTGATTGTCAGGGCATAGGCAAATTCACTAAGACAATGCACCAGCACACTCATCACAGCTTGTGCAACATTTCTTAGCCAAACATGAAAACCTACAAGTGCAGCAACCTCCACATACTCCCAACCTTGCACTATGGGACTTATTTTATTTCCCAAAAATAAAACTCAATCTGAAAAGATGATGATTTGACAATGTGGAAATCATAAAACAAAATACGATGCAGGAACTTATGCAATTCTTAGGGTCTATTTTGATGTTCTTATTCTTGTGAAAGGCACCTGGAAGAGGTCATCATGTTAAGTCCAGTCTTGTTTTATCCTTAATACTGGCAATTTGGTTTCTTGTACATTAACATACATTTCAGCTGGTCTCACTTGATTCACAAGATACTGAATAGTTATAACTGCAGTGATCTTCTGAATATTCCCCGACTGTAACAAGAAGTTACATGGTGCAATCTTTGCAGTTATGCACTCAAGTGATTTCTGCAACCAACACAGGCTTAGTCACTTCACAAGAGTGACATCTCACATTGAAGTTAATCTTGACAATGCTTGACTGTATGTGAAGGGACTGAATGACTCACTCACTCACTCATTCACTCCTCAGGCCACAGTCACTTCTTCAGTAGCTGGACTACCTCAGCTAGACAGTGAACTCCCCCACTTTTCACTACCCAGAGGTTCATTTCTGCATTCACAAGAGCTTGCCACCTGGCCTTACCCTGAGCCCAATTAATCCTCTCCATGTCTTCCAAGTGGTCTCTTTCCTACAGGTTTCTCCCACCAAAAACACATATTAATTTTTCTTCTCCACCACATGTGCCACATGTTCCACCCACCTCTTCTTCCTTGATTTGACCACCCTAACAATATTTGGTGAGGAGTGCAAACCATGAAGCTCCTCATTATGCACTTTTCTCCAGTCTCCTGTCACTGTCTCCCTGTTTGGTGCAGTATTTTTTTCAACATCCTGTTCTTCCCTTACTGTGACAACCAAGTTCCACACCCACATAAATCAAAGGTAAACACAACAGTTCTGTATACTTTCATCTTCCTACTCTTTGACAGAACATGGGAGGACATAAGATTCTGGACTGAAAGGTAGCAAGCACTGTTTCTGTATCTGGTATCTGGATATGCAAACAATTACTGTGGAACTGAAAATCTGCATTTCATACATGATGTTACACTGCTTGAAGAAGTTGGTGCACCTGGACAATGTATCTGCAGCTGCTTGCACAATTCATTCAAAAATATATCCTAAGGCAGCTACTCCACTTGGGTCAACAATATTCAGCACACAACACAGTAGGAAGGCAGCATCAGATACTGCATGTCGCAAGTTAGGGATAAAGCCATCCCTGCACACACCAAGATGACATATGGGAAAATGGAGTTACTGCTCCACTCATTCAGAACCTTGGCACTAAATGGATGTGGTGAGTCTCAAACCCCAGAAAGACTGACTCTGCCAGGAATCAAATCACAATGGTCCTTCATCCAGTTCTTTGCCAATAACTACAATTATACTGTGTTGGTAACAGACAAATAACCGAGTGTGGAAGACCGGTGGTGCGATACTGACAGCGGAATAATGACGTACTGCAAGATAAACCTGTCCCAGTGGCACTTTGTCAAACACATCTCATATGGACTGGCCTGGGATCGAACCTAAGAGTATGTGCTATAAGTAACTATCCACCTGAGACACTGCACTGCCCTGGGTTGTGCAGCCTGTTTAATTGCAATCTCAGGTTCTGTGCCCCCCCCCCCCCCCCAAGCCCAAACACACACACACACAAAAGAAGATATATGTCTCTTTCCACAAGTACATAAGTCAATCTGTTAATTCTCCAATAACAGTAGGTGAATTAATGTGGAGACCAATAAACTTTGGAGGTTTCATTATTAATCATATACTGTTGATAACAGTAGTAAGACGAAATCACAAGAACACTGACAATTTTAAAACTTCAAGATAATGTGAACAGGTACAGATTAGGACCTTATTTTCTTAAAAGAAGGGCAATTGTCAGCACCATGTTTTTTATGCAAATTATATGTACATATTTTATTTTGCTGTGACCATGTATCATCTAATGTATGCCTTGGCAATGTTACCCATTCGCCAATAATGTCCCCATGATGATGACCCATATACATCAGAATGTGCCGATTTACTACAAGATATTTACAGCTGGTATGCGTACAGCAAGTGATGGTGTTTCTGCATGATTCAGTAAGGCTTCACAAGATATTCTGTATGAGTGTCACATGCTTTGATCATGTTCTCTTGAGCACTGGCAGTTCTGACCTCAACCCAAAACACACAACTTACATCAATTTGTCGCCCAGCTGCACGTGTGCCATCTTGACTGGCTGTGCAAAATCCTTCAGTCCCAGCTCCTGAACGCTTATGTTTTCCCGTAATACCTATTGGGGGGAAAACTATAATCATTATTTTTTCAAACTACACACCACTGGTCCAATGACAAAAGGAGTCACATTCCTTAACCATTTCAGATGGGGTGTGCTGGCCAAGGTCAGGAAACATCAGTTGCAAGCCAAATGACACACATTACTTTGTCCACATGTAACCTTCTGAAAACTATGCCAGTATGTTGCTACTTTCTATCATGCAGGCCGTAGTGGTGTTGTGGTGGTGCAGTGCTGGGTCTGACAGTAGATCACACTCTACTGGGACAGATGTAGAGCAACATGTGGATAAAGTAATGCACATGCATTTCACCTGGCACGGAAACAGACCAGCTGTAGCAGAAATTGTACTAGCACAGCACCCAGCCATGAATAGAAACCATCTGAAAGGGGTAAACTGGTGGATACAGTTGTGTTCGGACATCACTCAAACTGGTGGATACAGTTGTGTACGGACATCACTCAAACTGATGGATACAGTTGTGTATGGACATCACTCAAACACAATGAAAAGTTTCAGAACAAATTAAATCAGAAACACATAAAAAATGGAATGTGTAATCTTAAGAGTAATTTCCAAATTCTCACTTCTTAAAAATAGTACAATGTGCATTCACTATAATTCCAACATCAAGTTCTAAAAGCTGAACACATTAACAAGTGCTTATGGCAAGTGGCAGTCATGCTGTACCATAGTAATGGCCAACTCAACCCACAGCAGAGCCACGTAATTGTTAAGGACTCACTTAAGGGTCACAGCTGTGTATACATACATAGTCCTGCCATAACTTGTTAAAACTTTCATGTTGTCTAAAGCTGGAGACAATGAGGCGGGAGGGTTGTAAGGATGACTGTTTTTGGACTACTGTCTCTTCAGGTACTTGTGCCAAGGCAGTTTGCTCGAGTCTGTCACACAACCAACATGGAGTGGGGTGTCAAGGAAAACCATGTGGCTGTAAATGCGCTTCACAACTGTGGAAAATCCCATTCTCAATTTTTTGAACTCCTAAAACCAATGAAAATTTTGTGAATGTTCATCTATTGAGCAATTAAATGTTATGAGGAACTCTGGAGGGTTGAAGACAGGGCTCAGTCAGGACGCCTGCAAAGCATGAGGGCTCAAGCCACTATAAAAACAGTGCAGGAGCGAATTCGCTGAAATCCACTCTTGAAACAGAGGATCATGTCCTGAGAGCCGACCATATCAACCCAATCAATGTGGTGCCTCATCAGGGATGATCTACACACGAGAGTGCACTGCCGCTCAAAGGGACACATTCTTACTCCTGCTTTGAAGGCGATCCGACAGACAAGAGCAGAGCGTCTCCTCCAGAGAACGGGCACGAAAACATCCTCTTCAAGGATGAGAAAATCTTCACCATCAAGGAGCAGTACAACCACCAGAACAAGATTTATGCTCAAGCATCCCTTAAGGTGCATTCTGAGGGTGCAGGGAGGCCATCAGCCTTGTTACATCATGGTTAGGTGGAGGTGTCCCATCAGGGGGTGACACATCTTCATTTTTGCAAGAAAGGGGTGAAAATGGTGTCCAAGAGTATCAAGAGGATGTGCTACAAGGAGTTGCGAAACATCTTAACATAACCCTCTTCAGTGGTCAGGAATGGGTCTTCCAGCAGAACTCAGTTTCTATCCAAAAGGCCAAGACAACTCAAGAGTGGCTGCAGAGGGACCTTCTGGCCTTCATCACACCAAGAATTGGCTTCCAGGGGGTGCAGACCTCAAACACCTGGACAATAAACTGTGGGATGTTTTGGAAGACATGACATGTCAAAAGCATCACAACAGCCTGGAGAGCCTTGAGATCCCCCTGGACACAGAGCGTGCGGCGATAGCATAGTGGCTGAAGTGTCTCAAGGCTTGCAACGAGGCATAGAGAGGCCATTTTGAGTGACATTATTATAAATGAAAACCATAAAACTACTGCAAATAAATTATTTGGCTTAAAAAGTGGATGTTTTGTTTAATTTTCCTTCTAGGTCACACTGTACTTGTAACAGAACTTATGGCAAGACTAAGTATATATCGAAAACAGGGGGGGAGGGATTGAATTCACTAGAATGCTGTTATTTACAAATGATAGAAGTGTGGGTGAATAACAAGGTAGTAGAATTTACTAAACTCTGTATGACACAAAGAAATATTGGTTTACCGTGTGCTGTCTTAAAAGGATGAGTTACAGTTTCTAAACATTTTCTCTGCACATGAAGTTGTCATATAAAACTGTGTAGACCTGTTACATTATGTCTGTTAAACTGTATTACTGAAACTGTTCAGGTCACTGTTCTCTCTCTCTCTCCCTCCCTCCCTCTCACCCCTGCCCTCTTTGTTCAAATAGTTCTGTACCCATCACACAAAACCTGCTACACGCCAAGCTATACGCTGCATTACTTGAAGGTAGTCTGCAGCTTCTCACAGAAGTTAGACACATTGGCTTCTGTACTCACACTGGTCTGTATCTTCTTCCCTTCCCCGCAACAAATAAAGTATGCAGTACTAAGAAAAGGTACTTAATTAAAGCTGTAACCTGTTTAAAGATACAAGGTGTGACACAAAAGTTTCCAGGCTTGTGGTGTGGCGCACTTGCCAGATATAATGCAGCTGTATGCTGCTACATAGTGCTGAAATGATTTACTGTTAATCAGTGGGGGTGTTGCTACAACAGACATTTAAGTGTGATGGTGTTCCTTAAACATCAGAGCTCAGTAAAATTACACACCTTACAAGCAAAGAAGTTGCATCAAGTTTCATTTACCCTTGACAGAACAAACACCTGCTGAGACTTAAGAAATTCTGAGAAGAAGCCTCCTGTAAAGACACCATGAATACAACACAAACCCCTTAACTGTATTCACATTTCAAAAGTGGCAAAAATGGGGATGAGGATTCTGAAGGTTCAGATTGCCCATCGTCATTTTGGACTGACAGAAGTGCGTCAAGTCATCCGTGAGGACAGACAGCATATGATCATGACGTCTGCTATATTCTAGGACTACCACATTGTACATGTCAACCCACTTTAACCAAAGATTTCAACACAAGGCAGACTGCTGTAAAATCTGTGCCCTATCTGCTGAATGATAACTGCAAACAAAAACTGCCTGGCTGTGTGCAAGCAGCAGGTACATCAGGCCAGAAGGCAGGAACTTTTTGAGTTCTTCACAAAGATTCCAGCTGAACTGCAGGTGGTGCTGGAAAGCATCACGAAGTGGGAGATTAACTGAACCCAGTGTATGAACTGTGAAGTGGACAACACTCATGTGAAGCAACTAAGGTAAGCCTGAAATTGCTACAATGCCTAAGTCCAAAATCTATTGGCTCACACCTTGTAAGTCAGCACTGAAAGTAAGCTGGCATCAGCCAGGTTTAGAACACATTGTGTTGTCTTCTCTTGCAACTTCTCATCCATGTTCCAGCACTGAGACTCCCTAACACTACAACAGCTACAGTTGGAATGATCTCAGCACAGCAAGGCACCATTATACCTCTCTAACCCTTTTCTGCCAGAATAAAACACCAGGTGTGATGAGCAGAATAGAATTTAAATGGGAGCTGCACAAGGTGGCCATTCAATAGCTGTCATATATACTTGAGAGCCAGCATTCTGAGAATCACCCTGCATGACAGCTGTACCTGACAATATGCACTGAAAGGTTTAGAAAAATATTTACTCTTTTGGCACTACATTTATAGCTTCAGGCACTACGGATGCTTCTCAAATGGACTCCAATGTTGGGTGTGGTGTGGTGTGTGTTTAGACATGCACAGTGCTTCTCTTGCCTGCCTCCCTGCCTGCCTCTTGATCCACACAACAATTCAATCAAGTAATATCATCACTACCACATATGGGTCCACCTGTCCATTAGCTTTCCTTCATACCTCTCACATGTGAGTTATAATTTAAAATTGTACTTTGGCAAGGAACTGTTCAATGAAAATTCATATCAGAGTGTAATAAAAAAATATTCAATGACCAAACTCCCCATGTGGATTTGATTTCTCCTAAAACAGTGAATGTGACGAACACCATGTACTTTATGCAGCCTATCCTTCAGAAAGATTTGGAAATACAAACATCATTGGATACTTCCTGAATCCTGCTTGTTTTGTAAGCGAAACTAGCCTTGTGCCAGTCTAATGATGGGCTGCAACAATAATCATGCTACTCCACAGCCTCTGTCCCTCAGTCATTTCTGTATTCATACACCAAAGGAAGTATTCATTTCATGAGAGTGCTCCCATCCAATTGTGCAATGCCAGACTGCACACCTGATGCTCAACTGTTTCTTCAGCTTTACCATGTATACCATACCATGTACCTCACAGAGGACACACAACCAACACAACTGAAGTGTTTAGGCAGAAAAGTTTGTGAAGCGTAAGTAACATCCCTTGCTCATTTAGCCACACACATACTGCACACATCACAGGCTGACATGGAAACCTTGTTACTGTACCATGAATTGTGCTTACATTAACAGTTTTCCCTCCCTGGCTGAGGGCCTACATGACACCCAGAACAGCACCCCTTGTGGGTGGGTGGGGGCTAGAGCACAGAACCTGGGTGTAAAAATATGTATTTCTTTGAGAACACAACCTGGTAACAATGGCTGCCATGCCAATTAGGATGTGACTTAATCATGCACACTTGCTCACATAAGGGTACTAAGGGTACTGTAATAGGCTGATGTGATACATTCGTGACTCACTTTGGCTGTACAGTTGAGAGCAACTGGCACGCTTTCAAACACAGGTATTCCCTGCCTCTCCACCAGATCTTGCAGCATCATCTGACCTGTTGTCAGATCTTCATATTCCCTGAACAAACAAAATTAATAAGCAAGAATACAATGATCTGGATTTAAACCAATTTCGTGACAGACTGTTTGACTCAAGTCCTCGAAGTGTGATCTGCTGCTCAGGTGAGGATTTAGTTTGCAGCTGTCAATTTTTGACCAAAAATGTGTGGCCATGACAGGGATTTAGTTACCATATACTTTCTACAGGGTCATTATTTTATCTAACAACTACTTCCTTCAGCTTGTTTATCGTACTAGCACAGCCCACAGCCCACAGCCCACATGCACGACACAGCAGTGGAAGGAAGTGTCAGCATTTTCAGATAAAACAGGGCGCAGGACATGTTTCAATCCCACACACATATGTAGACATTTCATTCACAAATTCACTTCACCATACAACTGGTGAAGAATCCACAGAATATGACTTTTCTCTAGACCAGCAGCCCCTAACCCATCAACTGCAATCAACTGTTTGATCACCATATATTTTGAGCCAAATGCTAAAACATACGTTAATGCCCACAATCTTCAGAAAAATTCTGATCACATCAGATAGGTTTGCGACATGTTGCCTAGTCTGAACCAGAACTTAATATACAAGCAATGTTCTGTGGAATCTTATGTCTCTGTGATTACACACAATTGCAGCAAGCACAATGAACCTCACTTCAACAAGTGGTACTACTAAGTGACAATTGCTACAACTTTGAAATTAACAGCCTTGACTCAACAAATCCTAATCTTAACTACAACAAGCAAAGCAGCCATTTCCTGCAAAAGTTTCACATTTTCACGGCAGTGTTGCTGAAAATTGAGTCTTCTGGGATGTGACACTGGGTGAGTGGTTCCTTAATCCGCACGGCAAAGCAATCCAAGTGTTGGATTGCTGGGCCCTGCAGATGACGGAACTTCCATCCTTCCAAATGTTGGGAACTACTCACCCAACAACAGGGTGTCACATCCTACAGGACCTGAATGAGCTTTTTCCTAACGGCAGTCATGTCACAAAGCATGTCACATTACACTACAAACTCTTCAGTGGCCACTGTGTAAAGCAGCCGTCACACCAGGCTACGTACTCTTCAGTGATATCTTCTCCCCATATCTTCTGCCCTGGGCCCTGATATGCATGAATCACCAGAATCAGTTTCTGGCGCCTGGCCGAAAGATAGGCTGCCTCAATCATGGATGCCACACTCCGAGTCTGGTTGTCAATAACAAAGAAGAGAATGGCTGCATTCTGCTTTGCTTGGAACTCTAGTTCTATCAGCTCCGGACCCCAATGTGACACTTGCTATGGGCAGATGAAAAAAGAATGTGCAGATGCAAGCGATTAAACTGATATGCCATGTGCAAAAATCAAAATTGTCGATAACTGGAAACAAGGATTACAATTAACATTTAAATGAAATCATAAGATGCCTGTAGTTCTGATTACACTGGATCTCTTTGTAAAGGGCCATTATTTTATCTGATATCTATCAAATGCCACTTCCTGTTGGCTCACGCACACATGCATGCACGCACACACCCACACACACAGAGCCAGCATAAATTCCAAGTAATACTTCTGAGATAAACTTAAGATACTACATGATTACACTCATTGTATGTAGCTCATACCATAAACCAGGAGTTACTGTAGTATGCACACTGCTGCCATAACCAAACTGTAAAAAATAGAAACCCCCATGGTGGATTTCAAATTTACGACATTAAAGGGAAGATTTCAAGTTATGGTGGCAAAAACTATTCACAGTAATGCATAAAATCAATTTTATGGTATCACAACTCAAGTAATTAAACAAATCAATCACATTAGTGAGTAAATGCACATAAGATTGCAAGACCTAACACCATGTTGTTTGCAGTACACTCCATTTTATTAGATTTCGCAGGTAAACATCAACTACAGTTAACATTCAATATGTTGCTGAAAATACCAAATGTCAGCTGAAGTTGGCTCAAAGAATGTGCCGATCATGGGACACTAAAAAAGTCCTGCGGAAAACACACACAGGTGGTACGCTGAGTCCGTCAAAGTAGACAAAGGAGTTTAATGCATCAGAATGCTCCCACTTAATTCCCACCCCTCAGGATAAAGTAAAAAATACTGCATGACCAATGTATCCACCCACCAGCCACATTTATCAATAACACCTTTCTCCAAATTTTGTGATCAAGTATCTTCAAAAACTCTTCAACAAAATCACTGGCTTTCTTATCAACCTCTACACTTTCTAATCATTTCTTTGTTTCATGCAAAGGAATTAAATAACTGACAGCTACACAAACTCAGAACATGGAAAGAGGGCAAACAGCACAATCTCATGGAGGAGACAAAAATTCATCCCTTACTCCTCCATAATCTGCTATGGACACTATGTACCACTATCGCGACCCCAGAGTGATAAATGACAACAGTCTTCTAAGAAGTGCCTGGATGTCATTACGTGCGAAGGTACTTAATGTTGCCCCTGCAAGTACAAAGACCGCTCCCTACAAGGGACAAAAACCCAAAGGATGACCGTCATTTGGCGCTGGTGGTGGTGGTGATTAGGTAGGATAAGGAGGAGTAAGGGATATGCAAGGCCGAAAGACGAGAAGAGCAAACAACAGTCCATTTCTAAAACCTGCAGGAAACAAGACCACCTGGAACACAGGCATATGACAGGAGAATGTTAAAATGCAATTCAGCCAGTGAAGTGAATGGGGTATAAGGTGGACAAGGCTGGATAGTTAATATAGACCAGCTGTGGGAATTTTTAGAACAGTAAGGGTATTGACTAGCTGAGCGACTATTAGCTTATACATGTAGCTAGTTACATTAGTAAATAGACCTGTACTTACTGGATTATAATATGTGATGCCTAAGCTCTTCAGCATTGGTATAGCCATATCCTGACGCCACGTCGTAGGATTGCAAGACCCACCCAGGAAAACCTCATATTTTGGTATGCCCTCTGCAACACATCATTACTTCTGTATCACGACAAACTGTCAGTGGAATGGTTTGTAAATGGCCCAAGTAGCTTGTTATCTTCCCAGTGACATACAAAGAATGTTCAACAAGGTTAACTAGGATATAAAAAATGCAGGCAAAGTCATTAAAACCAAATGAAGCTCATTTATTCCACTGAAGATTCATTACATGTCGCACACAACATGACTTACAGTGTGTACGGTGTGTGCAGTGTAGACAACTCTACATGTTACATGCCACACACAACGTAACACAGTGTGTACGGTGTGTACAGTGTAGGCAACTCTACATGTTACGTGTTGCACACAACATGACGCACGGTGTGTACAGTGTAGGCAACTCTACATGTTACATGCCACACACAACGTAACACAGTGTGTACGGTGTGTACAGTGTAGGCAACTCTACATGTTACATGCCACACACAACACAATGCAGTGTGTACAGTGTAGGCAACTCTACATGTTACATGCTGCATACAACATGACGCACCGTGTGTACAGTGTAGGCAACTCTACATGTTACATGCTGCACACAACACAATGCAGTGTGTACAGTGTGTACAGAGTAGGCAACTCTACATGTTACGTGCTGCATACAACATGACAGCACAGTAAACATCAACTGAACACTGTGGCTCCACGTGACTTCAATATATCCAAAGTACACACGCACAATTAAAACAATATACCTAGTAGGAAGGGACGCCACAAAATAACCTTCTATTACTTAAAGCCTTTACATTCAAACAAAGTTATAGAACAACACGCTTCATACTTTTAGCAACACATCACTGTCACTTACATATATTTTTCCATGTTGTTCCCATGATCCTGTTATGTAACACCTATTTACTGACCACATTTTTACAATACACACATTATTTCATTCTATTTTCACCTGCTTACATTTACATAAATCACTCATTTTACCCTACACACATTATTTTTTACCCTTATTTTACTGTCAAGGCATCCTGTGGAATTATTTCTTCAACATTTTTGGATACTTTGATTATTGTACCTTTAAACTGCAAAGGTCTGAGATTTCACACCTGCTTGCAGTCTTAATGTTCCAGTTATATGCCCGAAAATGGCTTGTTCAAACAGAAACATGTGGCCTGTTGTACCTTACAGTGTGCAATGAATATGAGTACTGGAAAAAGAAATATATTTGTAAATGCACACAATTTATATAACAACACAAATCATCCTTACACATGAACTCTCCTAGATGTTTTAGCAACAAATTACTATCCTCAGGGATTAACAACTGAAACATGTAGGAAAGTTCATATATATGGATGATCTGTGATTCTGTATAAATTGTGTGCATTTGTTGGTGTATCAGGCTGGAGAATCACAATGCATGGAGTGAATAATATTAAATTCAAGACATCAAACCAATTACAATTTAAATCGCGGCAGGAGGCTGCTTCGAAAGGCTGTATGTAACAGCAAGCACTGTCAGATCTACTGCATTTTGAGAAAAATGATGGCATAATCAGATTTCACAAGTCCTTAGGGATGCTACATGGAGTCCCAGAGTAAGCAGATCCTTTCAAACATCAATGCAGTACAGCAGTTACCACATGTAGGGATCGTGGGGCAATTCATGGAACAGGAGAAACACTGTGTGCATGCCACACAGCATTTTCTATCAACTGAAATAATGTCCATAGTCACAAACTAAAAAGGTACTCTCAAAGCAGGGGAGTTTCCAAAAGAAGTATAAAGCAGCTTGGCTATTCTGAAGCAAGCCTAGCAGCAATTATGGTGTGTTGATGGCAGCCATCTGCTGTGTTAGGGGACTCAGACAGCAAGTTAATACAATGACACTAAGTGACATTCCAGAAGACTTAATCTTCAGCAACACTGCTGTCAGAATGTTAAATCTCACACAGACCTGCACAGCAAATTTAATCACAGAAATCTAATCTTATAAATGACAGATATTTATACTTACTTGACATTTTCCTGTTTCTTCTCCTCTTCTCCTCCCCATCTCTCTTAAGCAGTCTGGACAGCTGCACCGGCCGAGGGATTCTAAAACGATAACATTAAAAACTAAAGCCCTAACTAGACACAGGAAACATGTCAAGTACAGTAGTTAAACAACAAATTTACCAGAAGCACTAGAGTAACAAACTGATGTTCATAATTAACTGGGACCAATAAAATGACAGTAAACATCTCCATCTATGGTAAATGTAAAATGTTCATGTCATTCTAAGAACTAATTAAAGAAATGAGGTATAATTTTAATACAATATATATTTTTTGGAGACATAAATACATTAAATGATTTAAGGAGAGTCTCATTCCATAAAGCCCAAAAGCAGTCAACCTGACTTAATGAAAAACAGAGCTTTACTGAGCTGCAATAATCTGTGCAGTAAATGGGGGGGATGATACACCAGCCATGTGGTCCCATCCAGGTTTTTGGTACTAGTCATGAAAAGGCAAGACAGTGGCATTTAAATGGGTGATCATGAGGGCAAAATCCCTAACATTGACATTCATGCCCTTGACGCTGCAGTATTAATAATTTTTTAGCTTCACTGCATGAATTAAAAATTGCTGCATACTAGGATCACATTCCTATCCACCTGATGACATGCTGTAAGTCTCGAACTTAATTTGGTATTGAGCAGGCACGGTACTGCAAGTTTTATGGCAAAATCAATTTTTCTTCACATCTCCCCATAAAAACCCACACTGCACATAATATTCAGATTAAACACGTGTTTCTAAGACTAATCCATTGTATATGAATTGGCACATAACATGAAATGTAAGTTCCTGGCAAATATTAAACTATCTGGAACTTTTTATACTGTTCCTTGATGGAATAAATGGAAAAATATGATGTGATTCCAAGCAGTGTGTTTCACCGCGCAGCACAATTGACACCATGCAGTGTGTTTCACCACGCAGCACAAAAAATCACTGGCCAAAACAACAGATGTGAAATTGAGGTTTTCACAGCACTGTGGTCAAGGATGCAGGTTTTGTTAATGTGATGCTGTTACTGAGTTACAGATTCCTATGTTCTGAATAAACACACTGCCTTCATCTTCAAAGGATGAAAGGTCAAAGAAGAATACCACATATAATGTACAGCTCACTCCATGACATACCTATGGAGGCAAATAGAAGAGGAAAAGTTATGGCTCCAACCCATTCGCAACCTTGATGGGTGAGCAGCACCATGCTCCCACCTCTTTACCTCTGGGAGGAGACCCAGTACTATTACCAAACATACAAGACAGGTGCAAATGTATAGGGTCTGAATATTCAGTTGGTGAAAGCACATGAAGACTGGCAAACCAGTTAAAGGAAAGTTGAGGGCAGTGCCTACATAAAATGTTCGGGCCCTTAAAAGAGTACATTTAGATTTGCAGTGGACCTGGACACCAACCTGTCACCAATCAGCAAGCACGTGGATGTCAACTGTATGAGGGCCTGAAGAGGATAACAATCAGCAGTCTCACACAGTGTGCCTGTATATAATGCAGAAGTTCTCCAAATTTTGGTATTATTTAAAAATTACATAAAATAATTTAAGAAGCAGGATGGGATCAGTGGTGCAGGTGGAACAAATTGGGGAAAAGAAAAACGTATTCAGGGTTTTGGTGGGGACAGCTGGAGGAAACAGACCACTTGAAATACCTAGATATGAATGAGAGTGGAACATTAAATCACATCACTAAAAAACAGGATGTGAGGACACGAAATGGATATGGACAAGCAGTTGGCTGTTGCAAACTTGGTAATAAAGTGCCAGGTTTTCTAAAGCAGTGCTTTTCAAACAGTGGCACACAGTTGTCTGGTGGTAATTTCAAACAGTGGCACACAGTTGTCTGGTGGTAACTTCAAACAGTGGCACACAGTTGTCTGGTGGTAATTTCAAACAGTGGCACACAGTTGTCTGGTGATAAGTAATGAAATTTAGGAAGTACATTTTTTTTTCAATAATTCAATTTTATAAATATTAACACTAGAAGCGCCGGTGGTGCTTCACTACCTGAAAGCGCCAACGGCGGTCAAATTGACTGGCATGTGCTTTATCGCCTTTTAATTTATATCATGCTAAGTAGGGAAGGTAAATATTTAAAAATCATTAATTGCCTTAAAGTAGTTATTTATTTTGTCATGTTTTATACATACGACGTGTCAAATAAGCCTGTACCAGGAAACATCGCTGACAATGAATGAAATCTTTAATAGTGTTACAGCGTGCATTTCTTGCAATAGAATTTCTTTTCTACAGTTTTTGTGCACTTTCCACATACATACAGGATGTCCCAGGAGGAATGTGAAATACTTCAGGAGAGTGTTCCTTATGTTAAACTATACCGATATAACCCAAAACACCTATACCCAAAGTTGAACGGTTACGGAGATAATGGCCAGAGAA
>Ga0209629_10000608_pt1 | contig 20126 bp, 18 predicted proteins | sample TergutCu122P5_FD_187286 | JGI IMG/M metagenome (GOLD analysis project Ga0209629, IMG submission 187286) | Cubitermes ugandensis P5 segment gut microbial communities from Kakamega Forest, Kenya - Cu122 P5 (SPAdes) (version 2) | ecosystem: Host-associated > Arthropoda: Insects > Digestive system...
CAAGATATGGGAACTTAAATATGGATTACTATAATGGTTTGTTTAGCATGGAAATCCCACTTTTTACCTACAAAGACAGGGATTTTGAACTTCCCATTTCCATTAAATATGTTTCAAATCCTTTTATAATCTTTTATCGTCTATTGGTATTGTGCGATCTTTGCTGTAAGTGGAATTTTTTCAGAGAAAGCAAGGAATAAAATTTTTTTCAAGTAAATTAAAAAAGAATTATCTTTGCCGGCAAATAGCAAAAATGATAAAAAACATTATTTTCGACTTCGGCAATGTATTTATTGAGTGGAATCCCCGCCGGATTTTCCGGCAAATAATTCCCGAAAAAGAGATGGACAATTTCATGCAAACCGTATGGCGTGACGAATGGAACGGTAATTTGGACGGCGGCATGAGTTTCGAAGAAAATGAACGAATCCTGTTGGCAAAGTACCCGCATCACAAGGAGTATATTCTCTATTTTCTTCAACATTGGTATGATTCGTTGAATGAAGAATATACGGATAGCGTCGCTTTGTTGGCGGATGTACAACGAGCCGGTTATGCTACTTACGGATTGAGCAACTGGCCTGCAGAAACTTTCCCTCCTACCATGGAAGCGCATCCGTTTTTCAAAACGCTGAAAGGTATTGTGCTTTCAGGATATGAAAAAGTTTGCAAACCTGATCCAAAAATTTATCAAATCTTATTGGAACGTTACCGATTGGTTCCCGAAGAATGTGTATTCATCGACGACCGGCAGGAAAACTTGGATACCGCCCAACAATTGGGCATTCAAACAATTCTGTTCCTGACTGCTGAACAAACACGGGAGAGTTTAACAAACAAAGGAATCCGGCTACTTATAAGTTAATTCTATCATGCCGTCATTGCGAGCTGCAAGCGACTCGCAATGACGATGCGGCAAATTTAATTCAGCGCTATTCCAATCCCAATCGACCTGAGTTCCGGCCCTTTTCCCGCCTGAAACATCGAAAAAGGTTGATAGTATCCGAAAATACTGAAATCATCAAAACCGGTTCGCAAAACCAAACGAAAATTGACGGGCAGTATATTTAAATCTCTGTATGATACTTTTTTAATTCCATCTTGTTCTGTTCGTATCTCTACCTGCGATTTGGAATACAAATTGACTAATCCTTCCACGCCTCCGTTTACAAAAAATGTTTTATCTCCACCGATCTTTTTTTGATATTCTAATAAAATTGGTATAGTCGCATAATACACAAGCAGTTTATTGCTGCGATAACTCCTGCCTTCGGGGTCGGGAACAAAACGGGTAATTCCGTCGGAACCGCTTTGCAGAGCGGCATTTCCCCTGAAATGGTAACGGCTCCAATCAATTCCCCAGCCGGTAACGAATAGCCAATGATAGTGTAAGGGGACAATATAATCAACCGCATTTAAGGTGATTGAATAAGAACGATTTAATATCAAATCATTTGCTTCTTGATCTAAATCGTTTAGGTTGGAGAATGCAAATCCTATTCCCGTCCAATGGGATTTGGTTGGCTTTTTCTTCCAAGAGAATGCAAAATTATAGGATGAACCGTCGAAAAGAATGTTGCTTTTTTCTGCTACTAAAGAATCGCTTTTTTCTTCTTCCTGGGCAAAAACAACTGTTGTGAGCGGCAACAGGCAAATTAAAAATAAAACTTTTTTCATGATTGTTATAATTTTATACGTTTATTATTCACTTTGATAAATAAATCTTTTAGTTTATTCAATTCGTCTTCTAACTGATCGGGTGGAAATGCTCCTTTGAGGTAAATCAAAGTCATTTTTTGCGATTTATTGGTAAACAAGATATACTCGAAATCTGTGGAATCTTGCCTTTTCAGACAGTAATATCCCGTTTCTATTTTTCCGTCTCTCTTGTTTTCCATCATTATTTTACCATTTTTCAAATCCTTTTGAATCGCGTTTACGGTTGCATTCACAACTCCCGTATCAGATGGAAGAATAAGACTTTTATAGCGGTTTATCTGTGTATGGTCACTTAATACATCTTTTGCAAGTTCGATGAATATTGCGCCTTTTTGTTTTCCGTGATCCTGAAAAACGGTTTCGATATTCAAATTATTTTGTGCACCGGCAAATACGCAGGCGAGCAAAAAAATTGCCAAGAGAAATATTTTCTTTTTTAATGTATTCATGTTCATTTGAATTTATTTTGTAAAAATTTCTAATGCTTCAATCTGGGAGGAATATGCATCTTCGCTCCCTTCCGAGAGGTTTTCCAGACTTTTCAGAGTTTCAGTCCGGATGAGTTCAATATCAGTGTATCTTTTCCCGTCAATGTAGGCTTGAGAGATTTCGGGAAATGTTTCGCCGGGGTTCAGAAATAACCTTAAACTAATGAGTAATAGCAAACAAGCTGCTGCGGAAACGCTTCCCCAAAAACCTCCCCTAACCCATCCAAAGGATGGGAACTGTTCGTCCCCTTTTGGGGGAGTTAGAGGGGGTAGATTGCTTCGAGCTTCGCTCTCGCAATGACGTGCAAGCTTCCCCTTCGGGTTTCGCTCTCGCAATGACGCGCAATTTTCCCTTTCAGAAGCAAAATATTGGAACATAGGCTTGTATATTTCCAAGTCCTGTGGAATATTCTCCTGCCGGAAATAATCCCTGAGTTTTTGTTCTTCGTCCAAAGAAGTCAATCCTTCAAAGTAATTCTCAATCAAAACATTTATGTCAATACTAATATTCATAATTCTCAATTGGCTATCGCCGAACGTTTTTTCTTAATTCTTAATTCGTAATTCTTAATTCGTAATTGAAATAAGATTTTCCCGCACTTTTTTACGTGCCCGCGAGAGATTAACTGTTACGGCGCCGACTTGTGTTCCTGTAATATCGGCTATTTCCTGAAGTTCGTATCCTTCCACGTCGCGCAGTTGGATAATTGTCCGTTGCAACTCAGGCAGATGTTCGATAATTTTTTTTACTATGGCAATCATATCGTTTCTTTCTGCCTTTGAATAAGGAGTTTCGTTGTCTGTCCCAAGATAAGAATCAATTGCTTCCGTATGTTCTTTTGCCGCTCTCAAACGATCGATGCAGATATTTTTGGCCGTTTGAGAGGAAAAAGCTTTGAGATTGACAACCGTATCCAATTGATCACGGATTTTCCACAGGCGAAGCAGTGTTTCTTGCACCGCATCTTCAGCGTCCGCCTCATTTTGCAGCCATTTCAAAGCAGTGTAAAAAAGCGTCTGCCGAAGTGGAATTATGTCCGTTTTGAATCGTTCTATCTGCATATCTGTTTAAATGACGATGTAACAGAAAAAATATAACATGCGGAAAGCAATATTTTTAAAATAAATCAAGTTCTAATTGATTTTCATCCGGTAAAAGTCTAAAACTCATTCGATGATAAGGCGTTGTTCCGGTTTCGGCAATGGCTTGCCTGTGTTTTCCGGTCGGATAACCTTTATTATGCGACCAATCGTATTGGGGAAATTCTTTGTGCAGACGAAGCATGTATTCGTCACGGTGCGTTTTAGCTATAACAGAAGCGGCAGCGATAGAGAGGTATTTTCCATCTCCTTTTACGATGGTGGTATGTGGAATGGTTTGGTATTTTTTGAAACGGTTGCCGTCGATTAATAGATGTTGCGGACGTATGTTCAGTTGATCTAAGGCTCTGTGCATGGCAAGTATAGATGCATTGAGAATGTTGATTTTATCTATTTCGGCAGGTAATGCAATTCCTACGGCCCAGGCTAAGGCTTCTTTTTCAATGAGTAAACGCAAAGCATCCCGTTGTTTTTCGGTTAGCTGTTTTGAATCGTTCAATTCTTCGCTTCGAAAATCCGGAGGCAGGATAACGGCTGCTGCAAAAACCGCACCGGCAAGGCATCCCCGTCCGGCTTCGTCACAACCGGCTTCAATCAGATCTTTATTAAAATAAGGCAAAAGCATTCATTCATTTGTACTAATGCTTGTGGCTGTAATTATCACAACGGAAATATAATCTTTCTTTGTTTTCTGCATTTCATCCGTCAATTTTTTTGTCATATCTTCTACGTATTTGGCGGCTTTGCCGGATTTAACCATTTGATCAACCCAAGCGCCATCTATGCAGCGCTTATAATCAATATGGCACAGGAGCGTTTGATTTTTAGCGTATTGCAGAATACGTTCGCTGGTCACGCGTTCTTCGGAAACTTGTCCGGTGATATGAATGTGCTTTTGGTTCAGTGATTTGTCAAACTTTTGAAAAACAGTTCCGTCAGGTACAATCTTAATAATATTTCCCTGAGCGGTTTTGAGTTTAATCTTTTTCGCGTTTACAGGGCAAATATGAATGACATCTCCTTCGATCTCAACATTTTTCCCGATATAGGTTTTAATATCAGATATCAAACTGTCGGCATCTACTTTCACAGTTTTTTGCGTAGTAATATTTTCTTTTGCAATAAAAGACGCTCCTGTCAGCATCACCGTTGCCAAAGCGCTTTTTTTGAGAAAATCCCGTCTTGAAATAATTGTTTCCATTGTAATGATTTGTAATTTTATTCAGGTTGTAAAGATACAAATTAAATTTAATAAACTATTGTTATGTTAATCAAAATTTGGTGCATCGTCATTGCGAGGGCGAATCCCGAAGCAATGACGGCGTAATAGAATTAACATTATACTATTTCCCTCTCACAATTCGTTTGATATCGTTCAATTTATTCAACGCTTCAATTGGCGTTAAGTTGTTTACATCCAAATTGTTTATTTCATCCCGTACTTGTGAAAGTACAGGATCATCTAACTGGAAGAAACTCAGTTGATAGCCGTCTCTCTTGGATGAAAGATTTTTCATGGGCTTAGCAATCCCCGATTTGCGATTGTCTGTTTCCAACTGAGTCAGGATTTCATTAGCACGCTTTACAATACTTTGGGGCATTCCAGCCATTTTTGCCACATGGATACCAAAACTGTGTTCGCTTCCGCCTCGCACTAATTTCCGTAAAAAAATAACCCGATTGCCTTCTTCTTTCACAGAAACATTGTAATTTTTGATTCGTTTGAACGATTTCTCCATTTCATTTAACTCATGATAATGAGTGGCAAAAAGCGTTTTAGCCGCTCCTTTCGGATGTTCGTGAATATATTCGACGATAGCCCAAGCTATGGAAATTCCGTCATAAGTAGAAGTGCCGCGACCCAATTCATCAAAAAGAATCAGACTTTTCGATGAAAGATTATTTAAGATGTCGGCCGCCTCATTCATTTCGACCATAAAAGTAGATTCTCCAAGGGAAATATTATCGCTGGCGCCTACGCGAGTGAAGATTTTATCAACCAACCCGATGATTGCCGATTCGGCCGGAACAAATGAACCGATTTGCGCCATCAAAGTAATCAGGGCCGTTTGCCGTAACAAAGCCGATTTCCCGGACATGTTAGGACCGGTGATGATAATTATCTGTTGTTTTTTATCATCCAAATAAACATCATTAGGAATATATGGTTCATTCGAAGGCAGTTGCATTTCAATAACAGGGTGACGTCCAGCTTTAATATCCAAGACATTTTCTTCATTGATTTGCGGCCGGATGTATTTGTTTCGTTGCGCGACTTTTGCCATAGATAACAGGCAATCGACTCTGGCAATCAGTCCGGCATTTGCCTTGATTGGAGTGATATATTCCAATAATTCCGATACCAATTCATTAAAAAGTTTGGTTTCCAATTCAATGATTTTATCCTCTGCGCCTAAGATTTTTTCTTCATAAATTTTTAATTCTTCCGTAACATATCTCTCAGCCTGTGTCAAGGTTTGTTTTCGTATCCAATTTTGGGGAACTTTGTCTTTGTGCGTATTGCGAACTTCGATATAATAACCGAAAATGTTGTTGTAACTTACTTTCAAAGAAGGTATTCCAGTTTCTTCACTTTCCCGTTGCTGAATTTGTAACAGATAATCTTTTCCTGAATAGGCAATTTCGCGCAATTGATCAAGTTCTTCATTAATCCCCTTGGCAATGATATTTCCTCTATTCAATAAAACAGGTGGATCAGGCGCAATTTCCCGAGCTATTTTGTCACGGATTAATTCACAGAGATTCAACTGTTCGCCGATTTTTTGAAGGCTAAAATTATCGGAATCCATGCAGATATATTTGACCGGTTCGATGGCCTTCAAAGCGACTTTGAGTTGTATGACTTCTCTCGGATTAACCCTTCCTACGGCAACTTTGGAAATAATTCTTTCCAAATCGCCGATTAAGGTAAACTGCTTTTCCAGAATTTCTTTCAATTCGGGCGCCTTGAAAAAATATTCGACGACCGAAAGACGATCTTCGATTTGTTTGACCTCTCTCAAAGGAAAGACAATCCAACGTTTCAATAAACGTGCGCCCATCGGCGTGATGGTTCGGTCAAGAACGTCGAGGAGCGATTTCCCGCCTTCGTTCATAGGTTCCAACAATTCGAGGCTGCGAACCGTAAACCGGTCTAAACGGACATAACGTTCTTCTTCGATCCGGGAAATGGACGTGATGTGTCCAATCTGAGTATGTTGGGTCAAATCAAGGTAATACAGGATTGCGCCGGCAGCAACAATTCCGTTTCTTAGTTGATGAATGCCAAAACCTTTCAGGTTTTGAGTTTCAAACTGTTTCAGCAATCGCGCATTGGCTGTATCTTCCGTGAAAATCCAATCGTCCATTTCGAAAGTAACTAATTTGTTTCCGAACGCTTCCTGGAATTGTTTGCGTTTGTTCCTGTCTAACAGCACTTCTTTAGGAGCGAAGTTGTTGATCAGTTTATCAATGTAATCAATGGCGCCTTCGGCTGTTAAAAACTCTCCGGTAGAAAAGTCGAAAAAGGCGACTCCGCAAATGTTTTTATTGAAATGGACGGCGGCGAGGAAGTTATTTTCTTTGTGATTCAATATGTTATCGTTGATAGAAACGCCGGGAGTAACCAATTCGGTAATTCCTCTTTTGACTAATTTTTTGGTAAATTTCGGATCTTCTAATTGGTCGCAGATAGCCACCCGCTTTCCGGCTCTCACCAATTTGGGTAAATAAGTATCCAAAGCATGGTGAGGAAACCCGGCTAATTCTACAAATTGAGCTGAACCATTGGCTCTGCGCGTCAGCGTAATTCCAAGAATCTCGGAACTGGCAATAGCATCTTCCGAAAAGGTTTCATAAAAATCTCCCACACGAAACAATAAAATAGCATCGGGATGCTTGGATTTTATTTCTAAATATTGTTTCATCAAAGGAGTCTCAACGATCTCATGTTGCATTCTTACAATAATTTATTGATGACTTATTTTGCAAAGGTAGCGATTATTTATCAGAATACAAAAAAGCAAATCTAAGAAAAACTATAAAAACTAATTGATTTACAATGATATAAATTCCATTGACCGTTATTTCCCAAATTATTATTACTTTTGTATTGTTCAATCATTTACACTTCTTGTTATGAAACAATTTTTTTTAATATTAATTCTGCTGCTACCCCATATCGGCGAAGCACAAAATGAGATTCAACATCGAAAGGATTCCCTGCGAAATGTAATCTCCAATACCGAAGGGAAGGATAAATTGGTGGCGTACAGAAGGCTAACTGACATCTATTTTGGGGAAAGCCGTGCAGACAGCCTGAAAAGAGATACTTTGCTTACCCTTTACGAACGGTTATTTGACGAAGCGGGCAAGCAAAACAATCTCGAATTTCAAGGAATTGCAAGGGTTAATGCTATATTATCGCTTTGCAACAGGAATGAGTATGATAAAGTTTTTAAACTTGCGCCGTTTTACCTCGAATATTTTGAAAAGAAGCAGGCTTGGAATTATTACTACAATGTTTACCACTCATTAATAGGAAGCTATCTTTGGACTAACGATTTAGAAACGGGACTTGCCGAAGCAAAAAAAATGTATGAGCATGCAAAAAAACACAACAATAACAGGGGAATAGGTCTGGCGCTTTACGATCTGTCAAATGTTTACGGAATGATGTCAAGACACGATGAGGAAGAAAAGTATATGCGTCAAAGTATTGAAATTCTGAAAAAGGAAGGCAATAACATGTTATCCTACGTTGCCAGCGCATATTTTTACCTCTGTCAGTCGCTCATTTCGCAGAACCGTTTCGATGATGTTCTCACGGAAGCAAAAGAATTTGAACGAATTAATCTTCTTTACGAAGAAAAATCACATTCCATTCAGTCTGTTACCCGGTCGAATCTGTATCGTGTTTTACTTTCTGCATACACTGGAAAAGGCGATTGGGACAATGCGGAGATTTACTGCCGTAAATTAGAAAACATGAACGGCGGTATAAAAGTTGAAATAGACCTTGCAGACGGGTGGACGGCGATATATAAAGGACGAAAGCAATATGCAAAAGCGCTGGAAATGATAGAAAAGGAAATAGCGCTGTTGGGCGAAACCGAAGAAGTAGAAAAAAACGTCAATGCCGCCAAAATGAAAGCATCGATTTTAGCAAAAATGGGACGTGCCGAAGACGTGCATAATACTTGGTCTATGATTTTTAACACGAACGATTCCCTTCGAAATATTGAATTTAACAAGCAACTCGACGAACTTCGCACAGTTTATGAAGTCGATAAACTCAATAAAGAAAAAAACATTATCACAATAGAAAAACAACGTAACTTTACCTATTTTCTCTTTTCCACCGCCGGCTGTGCGTTATTGATTATTATGTTGATAATCTGGATTTATTTTAACAGGAAAATCGCCGGAAAGAACCGCGCCTTGGCGCAACAAATCAAGGAACTGACCACACAACAGGAAATACGCGATAATGAAGTGATGAACAAAACTACATTTATCACAAAAAAGAATATAAAAGAAGACAGCGACAGCGCTGAAAAACGCAAAGACCGGTTGTGTATCGCTATCCGTGATATAATTCTTAAAGAAAAATCCTACCTGAATCCGAATATTTCCCGCGACCTCATTATCGAATTTCTGGGAACAAACAAAGAATTGTTTATTGAGGCGTTCCGGTACTGTTTTGGTATGTCGTTTCCCGAATACATCAACATGCTCCGTTTGAAAGATGCCGTTACGCAACTCGAACAAACCAATTGGTCAATAGAAGATATTTCTCAAAAAACCGGCTTTGGAACTGTCCGTTCTTTCGAACGGCAATTCAAATTAAAATACAATATGTCGCCCAAAGATTTTCGCAACTCGGCGAGTCGGGAGTGAGGAAACATTTCCCTGTTTATAACGCTCTGTATTTCAATAGGAGACAAATTGTCGCATTTTTTCTGACGAATTGTCGCCTGTATTTCTACGCTTTGATATTACTTTTGTATAAGATATTTTCGTATGAAACGCTAAAATATATATACACTCTGTTTAATGAAATACCCTGTATGCAGCCGGATACTCGCATACAGGGTATATATTTAATTATTTCACAACCACCGGCTTACGGAATTTCTTCACATTTCCATCCATATTATAAACTTCCATGTAAATAATGTAAATTCCGGCAACAAGCGATTGGTTTGAACTGCCTTTTCCGTTCCAAAGCAATTTTCCTTCCGTTCCAAGTAATTCATTATTGGCAATAATGCTTACTCGTCTTCCCATGGCATCGTAAACGAATGCCCGACAACGGTATCCCGATTTATCCAAACGATAATGAACAAAATAGTTGTCCGTACTAAATTCGGGATAAATAACGTCTATGTCGTCGATACCATCTTTACTGATACTCTGGGAATTTTGATAACCGGGCGTTCCAAAACCACTATCGGCCGAAGCGGAATGCCAATTATCAGCATCATTTGCGGGACGGTTAAAATCAGAACGTTCCAAGGAAATACCCTTTTTGTTACTGATTCCTGCAGAGTGCATTTTCTCATTGTAAGCAAATTCATCAATCACTTCATTGGTTTTGTTGTTCACCAAAACAGCACAACCGGATGTATTTGCCAAAGAAGGCATTACACTCAATTCGACAAAAGATGATTCCGGATGACAATTGAAAAATTGACAAACCAAATCTCTACTTTTAGTAATTACAAGGTATTCACCCGGATTAAACAAAGTCGCCTTGTCAGCCAACGGATAAAGTTTGTTAAACGAACCGTCGGAAGGTTTTCGACTGGTGAAACTCAAAAACTGTAAATCAACCGTTTTGTTGGAATTATTGTATATTTCAACATATTCGGTGCCTCCAGTTGGCGGATTAAACAAGATTTCGTTAATGAGGATTTCGTTCGGACCGGCTTCTTCTCCGGAACCAATCATCACTTTTTTATCCTCTAAACCGAAACCTGATAAATCTTTTACACCTTCTAACTCCAACCAAATCAATTTACCCTGAGGCGGAAACGTCCGAAAAACAATCGTTAATTCTGTTCCCTGAGGAAAATTTGTTTGCAAACTGTCAATCGTGTATTGACTATCGTTAATACTGAAAGAGCTCATTGCCAACAAAGTTTTCCGGTTCATCGGTTTGGAAAAAACCAATTTTATCCGGTTGTTTTCCAACATCTGAATACTTGTAATCTTGGGGATTTCCGTATCCGGATTCACCATATTCACAGAATTGATTCGACCGGGCGTTCCTCCGGCTTGATCGGAAGCAATCCAATTCAGAGCAGTGTTGCTTTTATTCGTCAGATCAATACATTCCAACGACCAACCACCTGCTTTTTTCTCATTGCTACCATACATTTTGTCGGAATATTCAAACCACGAAATCAAATCTCCCTTGTCCGTCGAAAACATCAGCAATTTTCCTGTGTTTGCCATGACAGGGAAAGAACTGACTCCGAAAACCTTAACTCCTTTTGGGAAGCTATCGGTTACGGTTGTTTTCGTCAGCACGAAATAGTCGCCGGGATTGATAGTGCCTTCAGGGAGCTTGTAGGATTTGTCACCATAATAATACAAGCAATTTTTTAAGTTAAATGACTTATTACTTGCATTATACAATTCAAAATATTCGGGATTATTCCCTCCCGGATTTGCCATGATTTCGCTGAAAAGAACATCCCCTTCGTAAAGCGTACTGTCTCCCGGATTTGGATTGGGATCCGGGTCCGGGTTTGGATCAGGATCAGGATCAGGAGTCGGATTGTCGTCGTTTAACTTGCTCACTTGAAAATCGTCGAAATAAAACGATTTGCTGCGTGTGGAACTAAAAGTACAAACAATCCCAAAAGCCTTGCTTTCAACAGATTCAGAGATAGTACAACTTCCTTCAAGAACGTAATCGGATTCCCCATCCAACTTTGAATACAGATAGAAATTTCCAGCATTATCGAAGGTTGCTTTCAAAAGAAGTGAGACGGACGCTTGATCCAAACGTTTGGCAGTTCCTTCAATCAGGGTTTTGTTGTTTTTCCCCTTTTGAGATTGCACCAAACAGACATTTTTATTCGTATAACCTATTCGGACGAAAAGCCCATTCAGTTCGCCGGTCAAATTGTTTTCGTCACTGCATAGATATACTTTGGCATAGTTGGATGCAGTCGGATTGAAATCCAATTTCATCCAACATTCCCAAGAAGTATTCGCAGACAGAGACGAAGAAATACTTAACTGCGCCGGAGAGTCGGCGCCAGCGGCATTTAACTGCAATTGAAGAGATTCATTTACAATGAATTTGTTTACGTCACCCGTCCATTTGTTAGACAGGCCATCACTAAAATTTTCCGTTAATTGGGAAAAGCATACAAGCGGTGCTAAGAAAAGTAGCACAATAAAAATTAATCTGTTCATAATAAAAATTGTTTTGGTTAAGAATTTTTGATTAATTTTGCACCGTCATTCAAACAGCTTAAATTTGAATGACGGTGCAAATATAAATAGTTATTTTTAAATAAACAAAAAATTCGATTATTTTTTTAAATTCTTAAAAAATGAAAGTAGCAATTGTTGGCGCAAGTGGCGCAGTCGGACAAGAATTTTTGCGTGTTTTGGATGAAAGAAATTTTCCAGTAGATGATTTAGTACTTTTCGGCTCTTCAAGGAGCACGGGGAGCGAGTATAAATTTCGAGGTAAAAAATACACAGTTAAAGAATTGAAACACAATGATGATTTCAAGGGAGTGGATATTGCCTTTACCTCTGCAGGAGCAGGAACATCGAAAGAATATGCGGAAACAATTACAAAATATGGAGCGGTGATGATTGATAATTCAAGCGCTTTTCGTATGGACAACGATGTACCTTTGGTAGTTCCTGAAGTCAATGCGGAAGATGCAAAAATCCGTCCTCGCGGAATTATTGCAAATCCTAATTGTTCCACTATCCAAATGGTAGTAGCATTGAAACCTTTAAATGATATATCTCCCATCAAACGGATTCATGTAGCGACTTATCAATCGGCTTCGGGCGCAGGCGCTGCCGCTATGGCCGAATTAATCATGCAGCACGAAGAAATTGTTGCGGGAAAAAAGCCGAAGGTTGAAAAATTTGCTTATCAGCTGGCTTTCAACGTGATTCCTCACATTGATGTTTTTTTGGACAATGGTTATACGAAGGAAGAAATGAAAATGCACAACGAAACAAGGAAAATCATGCATTCTACGGCAGACGTAAGCGCAACTTGTGTGCGTGTTCCGGCTTTGCGCGCCCATTCCGAAGCGGTTTGGATTGAAACCGAGCGGCCGATTTCCGTTGAAGAAGCAACCGCAGCGCTTGAAAAGGCGGAAGGAGTCATCGTTCAGGATAAACCTGCAGAAAAACAATATCCGATGCCGCTTTTCGTCGCTTCGCACGACGAGGTTTATGTGGGACGGATTCGCAAGGATATTTCTAATCCGAACGGGCTTTCGTTCTGGTGTGTAGGGGATCAGATTAAAAAGGGTGCGGCGCTCAATGCTGTGCAGATTGCGGAGTATTTGATAAAGGAAAAATCTTTATAGGAATTTGAGGTAACATATAATAAAGGCGTGGAAAATCACTTGCCCACGCCTTCTCAATTCATTTTAAACAAAACTAATTTAACTAAAACTTTCTCATAAATATAGAAAAAAGGTTTTAGTTAAATAGGTACTCACTCTGTAATTATGATGCAAAGAAAATAATTTTTTTTTCATTATTATGTTAATAGTATGTTATTTTTGTGTTAATGTTGCATTAAGAAAACGTATTGTATTGATTCAATTTGCTGATGTACTTCCCAATAATGTCAAATTCCAGATTCACAACAGTTCCCGGCTTGATTTGGTGAAAATTCGTACATTCGTAAGTATAGGGAATAATGGCTACCTGAAAACTGTTATCTTTTGAATTACAAACCGTAAGACTAACTCCATTAACGCAAACCGAACCTTTCTCAACAGTCATGTAACCTTCTTGTGCCAAAGTTTTGTCGAAAGCGTATTCGAAAGTGTAATACCAGCTTCCATCGGCTTCATCTACCTGAGTGCATATCGCTGTTTGATCGACGTGTCCCTGCACAATATGTCCGTCCAAACGGCCGTTCATCAACATACTTCTTTCCAGATTCACTTTATCGCCTGCGTGCAAAAGCCCTAAATTAGAACGTTCCAAGGTTTCTTTAATTGCCGTGACCGTATAAGTGTCTTCATCAAGATTGACGACTGTCAAGCAAACCCCGTTATGGGAAACGCTTTGATCTATTTTCAATTCCTTTACAAACGAGCATTTTAGAGTTAAATGCAAATTTCCTTTGTCGGCAGTTAATTTTGTAACTGTGGCCGCTTCTTCTACTATTCCTGAGAACATAATTTTATTTTTTTATTTAAATTGATTACAAAGGTAGTCAATGAATTGAAATTTCCGTATATTTGCAGTCAAAAAACATCAAAATGCGTCCGCCAACATTACAGTATTTCTATTTAGAAAAGCCAATGATATTGTTGATACTGATTACTTTTATCAGTGTCTTTTTATGGATTGGGAAGGGAGATTTTTATACCAAAGGGGAACCTCGTGAAGCTTCGGTAGCGGTTTCCATGTTAGAAAAAAATCAGTGGGTTTTAGCGACGGAGTATGCGGATGAAATCGCTTACAAACCTCCTTTAACTCATTGGTTGATGGCTGTTTTCTCAATGCCGCGAGGCAAAGTAACACCTTTATCCGCTCGTCTTCCTTCGGCTCTGGCTTTTATGGGTTTGATTGTTACCTCATTCCTTTTCTTCGGAAAAAATCTAAAATTTCAGGATTCTTTTTTAGCGGCGTTGATTTTGCTCACTGCTTTTGAATTGCATCGGGCAGCCATGACTGCTCGCGTAGATATGTTACTTACTTTCCTGATTGTTTGGGCGCTAACTCGTCTGTTCCGGTGGGAAGAACGAAAAAAACTGAAAGGTTTTCCGGTTTGGGTTGTACTTCTCCAAGGTCTTGCGGTATTAACCAAAGGGCCTGTCGGTATTGTTTTACCGATGCTTGTTTTCGGAATATACCTCTTGTTCCTTAAATACAACTTTTGGAAAATAGCAGGCAAATTGATTCCGGTAGCTTTGGCCTCATTGGTTTTACCGGCAATTTGGTATTTTGGGGCTTATCAAATGGGAGGCAAATCATTTTTGGATGTTGTCTGGGCTGAAAATTTCGGCCGTTTTCTGGGTTCACAGAATCTACCCATTCATTACGCTTTGGGGCATGAGGAAGGGTGGTGGTATAACTGTTTAACGCTTGCAGCAGGATTTATTCCTTGGACAATTTTGTTGTTTATTTCTTTGTTCGGACTGAATTATTTGAAAAAAATTCCGAGCGTTAAGTCTTTATGGAATTCGTTTATTCAGCAGGACAAAATCAAACTTTTCTCGGTGATAGCTGCGATTGTTATTATTGTTTTTTATTCTATTCCGCTCAGTAAGCGAAGTGTTTACCTGATGCCTGCTTATCCGTTTATTTCGATATTTATTGCCCAATATGTTTTCTTTGTACGGGAAAACAAGCCGAAACTATTTTCCGGTTTTACGGTTTTTATTGCTGCAATTGCCTGTATTGTAAGTCTGATTGTTTTATTAATCGTGATTTTTCCGGTTATAGATCCGGTATTGCTTGCGTCTCATTTCGTAAAAAGACAACAAACTTTGGATGAAATCTCAGCTACCTGGCAAGTTCTTCGAGGTTTTTCAATATTGCACGTTTTGTTATTGCTGGTTTTGCTGTATTCGATATTTGTTTATATTAAGCATTTCAGGAAGAAAAATTACTTAAAAATTTTATATGCTACCATTGCTGTTTATCTGGCTTTGAATCTGGTATTGGACGGTATATTTATTCCGGCTTATGCAGATGGAATCAGCGTAAAACCTTATGCTAAAGCTTTGCAGAAAAATTATCAATTCGGTGAAAATGATTTGTTTGTTACAAATGATTTATTGAAATATGGCGGAAATATGTACGGTCTGAATTTTTATTTACATAACAAGTTCAATAATTTTGAGAAGGAGCAACCGTCCGAAGGATTCTTTTTGGTAGGAAAAAATGATTTTGAGAAAGTTTCCCAAGAGTATGGTAAAGAGTATAAATTTACGTTATTGGAAGAATATAACAATAAAACCCGCGATGGAGAGCGGGTTATATTGCTTTTTACTTTTGATCGTCATTGCGAAGGCGACAGCCCGAAGCAATCCAGTGAAAAACAATGACCCGGATTGCTTCCTACTTCGTTCCTCGCAGTTCGCAATGACGGTTAAATTTTATACTCCGCTGAAAGCGCTGAATCCTCCATCAATAGGAATGATAGCGCCTGTAATGAAACCGGCGGCGTCCGAACAGAGGAATTGTACTGCACCGTTCACTTCCGAAATGTCTCCAAATCTCCCCATCGGCGTTTTTGCCATTATTTTTTTACTTCTGTCGGTCAAAGAGCCATCGGGATTGATTAACATCGCACGGTTTTGATCGCCAATGAAAAATCCCGGAGCAACAGCATTTACTCGAATTCCATCTCCGAATTTAAAAGCCATTTCCGTAGCCAACCATTTGGTGAAGATATTAATACCGGTTTTTGCTACAGAATAACCGGGAACACGTGTCAAAGCCGAATAAGTAGCCATTGAGGAAATATTAATGATACTGCCCGTTTTTTGCTGTGCCATTACTTTTCCAAACACAATACACGGAAGAACCGTTCCTTTTTGATTCAAATTAATTACTTTGTCCCAATTCTCAATTTTCATATCGAAAATTGTTTGATCAGGATCAAGCGTCGCGCCCGGGACATTTCCGCCGGCACAGTTGATAAGAATATCAATCGTTTCCCATTTATCGACGATTTTCTTTGCCGTCTCTTCCAAACTATCCATATCCAAAACATTGCAAAGGAAACCAATGGCATTCCCTCCCGACGATTTGATTTCGTGTACGGAATTGTCTAAGTTCTCCTGTCGAATATCCAACACGACAATTTTAGCTCCTGCTTGAGCCAAACTTTTAGCTATGCTGCTTCCAAGCACTCCTCCGGCGCCTGTAACTACGGCAACTTTTCCTTTAATACTAAACATTTCATCCATAATAAAATAACTTTATTTTCCCCACCTAATAGGTACACAAAGGTATAATTATTTTTTCAAATATTTCTATTTTTAATACCACTTAAATAACTTTAATCCGGAAATAAAACAAATAATTCCAAAGGCAGAGAGCGCTATTGAAGGAGTAAGTATTTCCATCCATCCGGCTCCCTCGTTGAAAATACTGCGTACTCCGTCTGCAAAAGCAGTCAAAGGCAACACTTTAATAATACCGATGCTCCATTCCGGGAAATGGTGGTAACTGAAGAAAATGCCTGACAAAATCATCATCGGCATCTGCACGGCATTAATCCAACCCGTACCGACTTCCGTTTTGGAAGTATGGCAGGAAATCAATACGGCAATGCCCGTGAATCCAATATTCCCGGCTAAAAATAAAACAATTAAAGCGCCTATGTTTCCTTGAATTTGAATGTCGAATATCAGCCAGGCAAAGAAGAAAAGTACCAGCGCTTCGACCACATTCATTAGAATACGGACAAACATCATGGCTATCAGAAAATTGGATTTTTTCATCGGCGTTGCAACCAATCGCCTTAGTAATTTTTGCGAACGCTTTTCGATAATCGTATAGCTGATTCCCCACATAATAGAACTCATCACTCCAAATACAATCAAACCCGGAATGAGAAAATCAATGTAGCGTACACCTTTCAATGTCAATGGAGAGATGGATGCTTCAGCAGCGGTAATACCGGCTTGACCGGGCGATTTCAACAAAGCGGAAAGTCTCATGTAAACCAATTGAGCCTGAGAATTATGCGGGTCGAAAAAATAGCGGACGATACCTGCCGAGTCGGTAAGAATTACATCAGCTTCTCCACGTTTCAGCGCAATGATGGAGGCATTCCAATCGCTCCGAATAAAATTAAATTCAGTATCGCCCAATATATTATCTTGAATTGCCCAAGTCAAAGCGTTTTTCCCGCTGATTTTGTTGGGCGTAGTATGGACAACAAGGACAGAATCCAATTGTGTTTGCTGTTCTCCTACCAGCATCACTTGGAATTTAGAAACGGAATTTTGCGTAAAAGCGAGCCCTAATCCAATGGAAATCAATACGGGGAAAAGAATTCCCCAAAAAAGCACATCCGGTTCGCGGATGGTCTCCATGAAAAATGCGTAAGTGAGTTGATAAAGTTGATTGTTTTTAAGCCTTTTCATGGGTTGTATTTAATTTGTAATGAAATTCTTCCGAATCATCTCGTAAAGTTTTTCCGGTTAATTGGATGAATAATTCGTCCAAATTATGCGCATTTCCTCCGTCTAACAATTCTTTTAAATTTCCCTCCCGCAGTATTTTTCCTTCGTCAATAATGATAATGTAATCGCAGAGCGATTCCGCTTCTTCCATGTAGTGCGTAGTAAGAATTAAAGTTGTGTTTCCTTCGTCTTTCAAAGATTTCAAGATATGCCACAAATCGAGTCGGGAATGCGGATCAAGTCCCGTAGTCGGCTCATCCAGGAAGAGAATCTGGGGTTTATTCAGCAAGGCTACCGCCAAAGCCAAGCGTTGCCGCTGACCGCCGGAAAGCGTTCCTACCATTGCCGTCTGTTTGTTTTCAAGACCTGTCAATTCGATGATTTCATTCACTCGTTTTTCATCTAATTTGAAAAAACTTGCAAAAAGCAATAGAGTTTCCTGAACCTTCAACTTTTCCGTAAAGCGGGTTTCCTGCAACGATAGACCGATTATTTTCCTGAGTTCCGTTTCATGTTTTTTCCATGTTTTCCCCTGAATCAAGATTTCTCCACGGTCGGGATACTTCAGTCCTTCCATCATTTCTACCGTGGTAGTTTTACCGGCGCCGTTTGGTCCGAGCAATCCGACAAATTCTCCGGGTCGTATATGAAACGATATTCCGTTTACTGCCCGAACCTGCTTAAACGATTTAAAAATATTATTGACTTCTATCTGATACATAAATTAAAAGTTGTATCTTTGTACGCTTTTTGGAATTGTTAGCTCAGTTGGTTCAGAGCGCTGCCTTGACAGGGCAGAGGTCGTCGGTTCGAGTCCGTCACAATTCACGTATATATTTTTGTTTATCAATTAATTACATTATTTTTCAGCATTTTACATCTAATTTACTGCGACAAATATAGACATATTGCGACAAATATAGACAATTATTTCACACTTTTTTTGAAAAGGTGTGAAAATCGGTGAGAAAATTTATATCTTTGCTTCCGTATAATAACAATAAAATAGTTAAGTTATGGATAATGCACAGATTAGATTTGTTTTTGACGCAAAAAAAATAGCAAGCGAGACAAAGAAGGGATTGCTGCAAATTGAAGTCAGATTGACCGGTTCAAACCGCAGAAAAACAATATCCACCGGAATACATCTTTATAAAAATCAATTTTCTGATAAAAATGGATTTACATGCAAAAATCACCCAAATGCAACGGCTATTACCGGACAGGCCGCAAGTATTTTTAGAAAAATAGAAGCATTTGTTTTATCGGATAAATGCAAATCTATTGAAGACACACTTAATTGGAACAAATCACCGGAGCAAACATATTCCGTAATCAAATTCATATTTGAAACACTTAGAAAAGATAACCAACAAAAGGAAACTTACAAACATCATTTGGCATTCATTCGTAAACTTGAAAAATTTGGAAAAATAAAGGTTTTTTCAGATATTACTTATCAAAATGTTATTGACTTTGATTTTTTCTTAAAACAAAATGGAGTTGTTGCCGGAGCTTCATTAAACAAAAAACATACACTTTTTAAGTATTACATAAAAAAGGCAATCAATTTGGAGTTATTATCTAAAAATCCATACGATAATTTTAAAATGCCATCTCCAAAAGGTAAAAAACCGGTATTTTTAGTTCAAAACGAAATTGAAATGATTTTGAATTATTTTCCAAAAATTGAAAAAATACAGCATACAAAAGACTTATTCGTCTTTCAGATATTTACCGGAATGGCTTACGTTGACTTGATGTCTTTTTCAAAAAATGATGTTTCAGAAATGAACGGAATGAAAATAATACGAAGCAACCGTCATAAGACGGATGAATCGTTTATATCTCTTTTTTTACCTGAAGCAGAAGAAATAGCCGAAAAATACAATTACGAATTACCTAAATTATCAAATCAAAAATATAACGATTATCTTAAAGTGCTCGGAGCTGGAGCGGAAATAAAAAAGAATTTGACTTCGCATGTTGCAAGACATACTTTCGCCACGTATTTGCTAAATAAAAATATACCGATTGAAAGTGTTAGTAGAGCTTTAGGACACAGCACAATTAAAATGACCGAGCACTATGCAAAAATGCTCGGTCAAAAAGTGGTAAACGATATGAAAAAACTACTTTGATTTTTCTATCATTTCAATATCGCAGTCAAGCGCAGATGCTATTTTTCCAAGAATATCTATTCCGGTGGAAAATTTTCCCATTTCAATTCTCGATATGCTTTGCTGTCTTAGACCGGTCATCTGTGCGAGTTGTTCGGCTGTCAATCCTTTTTTCATCCGAATTTCTCGGATACGATTCCCCATTCTTTCCCTGTCGTTCATAAATCTTCCTCCCATTCGTCAATTTCAATATCAGCCAAATCTTCTTCAAGTAATCTTTCCTCAATAGCAAGGAAGTTCCATGCTTCGGTCAATATTTCTTTTTG
>Ga0209629_10000609_pt1 | contig 20125 bp, 21 predicted proteins | sample TergutCu122P5_FD_187286 | JGI IMG/M metagenome (GOLD analysis project Ga0209629, IMG submission 187286) | Cubitermes ugandensis P5 segment gut microbial communities from Kakamega Forest, Kenya - Cu122 P5 (SPAdes) (version 2) | ecosystem: Host-associated > Arthropoda: Insects > Digestive system...
TAATGTTATATCATAAAATATTGATAATTTATGCCGTTTTTCTTTGTTTTAGATTGCGGGTCAAGCCCGCAATGACAGTTAGTATTCGATTTTATAATATTTTTTCAAAATAAAATTTAAACAGATTCTTAATGTGCTAATGCACAAAAGAATTATTTTATTTTTTACAAAGTTTTATTTGTTCATAAATTAAATCAAAAAAATCTTGCATTTCTTCATAGTAAATACTACATTCTCCATTATAAAAGGAATAATCTTCATTATTAATAATAACGGAAAAACGTGTCATCGGTAAATCATTTACATATCCACAAGATTCATCTTGAATTTTTATAAAAGTTTCAAAATGAAAAGTTTTTTTCAAATTATTCCATTGCTCTCTTGACGTTTTGATTGATGTCTTATAATTTTTCCCCGACAAATCATGACGAAAAGAATAATAAGTAGAATCCGATGTAATCTTCAAGTTTTCATCTAATCCAACCCAGCCGCTGTAACATTTATAGGTAAAGATTATCGGTTCAACTTCTTTATTGACACAATTTTTTTCACAAGAAGTGAACACTATGGTTGCCATACTCCCAAATGTGAGTATCAAGCAAAAGCGTAAAAAAAACTTTTTTGTCATAAAAATTCAATTATTTAATTTTTTTAATGTGCTAATTTTCAATAAATTAATTTCCAATGCGAATAAGAAAAATGTAATAAATGAATTTAATAATTGGAAATTGGTAAATTGAAAATTTTCCACTTTATACATAGATGAATAAGGTGGGCAAAACGTTGCAAAGAAAGTGAATTTTTAAGATTTTTTAAGAAAATAATTTTTATAAAACTTCAAAAACCGCCTCTTTCGACTAAAAACATTTTTACTTCAAAAATATTTTCAAAACATTCAATCCACGCTACAAGTGCTTCATTAATTGTTTTGTCGGAAAAAGTGTTTTCTACAATTTGCATAATTTTCTCAAAATCGTAATTTTCCAAAATATAAAAAGAGGTCTCGCCAAAAAATTTGTTGCGAATGGCAATTTCGCCCATAACAATATTCGGCAGCGTATAAACAAACAGCGAAGGCGAAGGAAAATAATTGTCGTTGCGGGCGATTGTCGCCTCGTATTGAGTGTCGGTTTCCAAACTCGACGAACGATTGAAACAAATCACAGCAATATCCTCGCGCGGTTCAAAACGGTTTTCTGCGTCCTTCAACAGCATTTCCGAAGCCACAAAACCCAATTTCGACAAATTATCCATTTTGAAAAATTTAGGATAATCAACCCGCAACGAGCGGTAAAATTCTGTAATTTCAGAACTGTCCGAAAATTTTAATTCAATATGTTGCTTTATCTTAATCATATTAAAGTAATGTATTTGACTATTTGGAATTGAGAATTGAGAATTGAGAATTTTTTAAATCGTAAATGGCAGTTACACCAGTTTTTTATCCAAAGCGGTTTTTATCAACTGTGCGGTGTTGTGGGCATCGAGTTTGAGCATAATATTTTTGCGGTAGCCCTTAATTGTGTGATAGCCGAGAAACATTTTTTCGGCAATTTCGTTGCCGGAAAGACCGCTGACAATCAGCCGCAACAGTTCCTCTTCGCGGCGCGTGAGACGAATGATGTGCGTTTGTTGTTTTTTGAACAAAATATTGACTTCTTCGCATAAAAACCGTTCGCCGTCTGCAACAGTGAGAATGCCTTCTAAAATTTCTTCCGCCATTGCATTTTTCAGAATATAACCCGACGCGCCGTTGTCCAAAGCCCGCATAATAGTGGACATCTCGGAATAACTTGTGAGCATCAGTATTTTAAGGTCAGGATACCGCGCTTTTATCTGCGCACAAAGGTCAATGCCGTTGCCGTCGGGCAAACTTATGTCCAGCAAAAGTACATCTGCCTTCTGTACGGCTAACATTTTCATACAATCAGCCGCCGAATGCGCCTTTGCCGCCACATTAGCCACGCCCGATTCGTTTATCAGCCGCTCAAAACCTTCGGCTACAACTTTGTGGTCATCAACAATCAAAACTGTAAGCATAACTTTATCAATTACGAATTACGAAATAAAAATTACGAATTACGAATTACGAATTACGAATTACGATTTTTTAATGTTAATTGGATTTTGCCAATAATTTTGCACAGTTCTTCGGCATCGCAGAGCAAACTTTGGGTTTGCTTGTCGTACAAATATTCGGTGGCAGACAATAATTTTATCCAATAGATGGTTTCTCTTGCCTCTTTGTAACTAATGCTTATTTTTGACAAAAAATCTTTATCAGATTGTCCACCGATAGATTCTTCGATGTTTGCACCAATAGACGTTCCACATCTTAGTAATTGTTTTGACAAAACAAATTCCTTCTTTTCTTCACAAAGATATTTATACAATTTTACTATCCTGATTGCAAAATTAAATGACTTTGTCTGTATTAGATTATCCTGTTTCATAATATATTTCGTAATTATTAATTCGTAATTCGTAATTGAAATTCAACATTAATTTCCGTTCCTTCGTCTATTTTTGTGTCAATATTAATATTACCGCCGAAAGAGGCGATGCGGTTGCGGATATTTTGCAAGCCGTTTCCGCTGGTTTCTGCATCGGGGTTGAATCCACAGCCGTCGTCCTGCACGGTAAAAGCGATACGGTCGGGTTCCTGCATTATTTGAACGAGGATTTGCGATGCGCCCGAATGTTTGAGTGCGTTGTTTACAAGTTCGTGAATGCTGCGGTAGATAACTATTTCTAACATTGGGTCTAAACGCGATTGGTCGCCAAAATAATCGAAGACGACTTTTGGGGAAACGGTGCTGCAAAAGTCGCTGACGGCGGGTTTCAGTCCTGCGCGGTTGAGCGAGTCGGGCATCAGGTGGTGCGCCACGCGCCGCATCTCGGTAATTGATTCGTCGAGTAGCGTCATTGCGTTGTTGAAGCGTTCAACTTCGGCAGGTGCAAGCACGACACCCGTTTTCACATCTGCCAAATTCATTTTTACGCCCGTGAGCATACTGCCGAGTCCGTCGTGCAGGTCGCGGGCGAGGCGGCTGCGTTCCTGCGTTTCGCCGTCTAACACTGCTTGCGTGGCGACAAGTTGTTTTTCCTGTTCAAATTGCTTTATGCGCGTTTCGGCAAGTTTTCGCTTTTGGATTGTCCACCGCCAAAGGAAGAAAAATGTAGCCAGCACCAGCAGCAGAGCCGCACCGCCCGCAATACTTAACCAAATCATCAATTCCCTTTCCTTTTGCAAAGCGGCGATTTGAATATCTTTCTTTTCGGTGTCGTATCTTTTTTCGGCAAGAACAATTCTTTCCTGTATTTCGTCGCCTATCAGTTTGTTTTGTATATCATTCGACTCTATCAATATTGCAAACGCCTCCTTCAATCGCCCTAATGCAATTAAAACATAGGATTTGTGATCGAGTACCTTTACCTTTTCTTCCAAAAAGTTCTTTTGGTTACATATTACCAATGAAGAATCTGCACAGGCAAGAGATTTTTGAAAATTTTTAGTAAGAAGATAATGAGTACTCAAAACATCCCAAGACCTAACTTTGTTTCTTAAATTGTTTAGTTTTTTTGCCAAAGCCAATGCTTCTTCGGCATATACTTTAACTTTTGGGTCGTCTGCCTCATACGCATTGGTAAGCGTGATAAGGGTTACCATTCTAAGCGAATTGTAATGTGTTTTGTCGGATATCTCAAGTGCTTCTTCAAGCAACTGTAATGATCTGTCTTTATTGCCTAACTCCCGATAGGTAATTCCAAGATTAAATGCTGTGATACCAACATTCTCAAGGTCATTCGCTTCTCTGTGACTGGACAGTACCTCTTCTCCAATTTGGCGGGCTTCGTCATATCGTTTCAGATCGTTATAAACAAGGAATGTCAACCATTTGATGTTTGTAGCATTTGCGGGGTTGTATGCGGAATATTTATTAGCGTTGTTTAAATAAACAATAGCACTGTCAAGCATATCATTATACCAATAATGCCGACCGAGATGCATATAAGACCTTCCGATATCTACCGGATTGCCTGATTTTATAGACATCGCCAGTGCTTCTTTATTCAGCAGCAACGAAGAATCGGATTTACCTTCTTCATTAAGAATTTTTGCATAATGATATGCAAATAGGATGTATCCTCGCTTATAATTTATTTCTTTGCTCAATTCTTTTGCTTTAAAATAGTACTTTGCAGCAGTTTTGGAGTCGTTTTTTATATAAGCGTCTCCAATATCGAGGTAGGTAAATACCAGATTGCTGTCTTTTTTGGCGACGGCAGCCACTCGTAATAAACTGTCGAGTTCAATATCTCCTGTGGATTGTATCAATGAATCCGCCAAATTTGTTGTTGCCGCATTTTCAGCAGATTGTTTTTCGTTTTTGTGATTGGAATTACAACTTGCCGCAAGCAACAGCGCAGCAATAATAATTGAGATTTGAAAATTGAGTATTGAATATTTCATAATACAATAATTTTAAAGGTTAGAGATAAATATTAATTTTTACGTCGCAAAAATAATTATTTTTCAGATGATATTTTGTTTTTCAAATATATCATATCATAAAATAAATATCTTGTTTTCAGTTGATTTGAAGAATCTATATTTTTATAATCACGCTCTTGTTCTTCGGTTGAGAATACTGTAATAAAGCCATTTTTCTTATAAAAACTCATTATTTCGGGCTTATTATAAGCATCAACCACTAAAAAACGACAATTACCGGGATTTAGTTCCAAGCACAATAACTTGATGAAGTCCAATAATTGACTGCCTATTCCTTGTCCGTCAAATGCAGAAGTAACCCCCAAACGCCCGATTAAATAAGCAGAGTATGATTTCATCGGCTTTTGATGTGGTATGTTTTCTTTTACTTTTTTCTTACGGCTATTTGGCAAATTTGCTGTGTTCAAACTATCAGGCGATAACGAAAAAGCGCATACAACTTTCTTTGACAATTTTTGTCTGAAAAAATAGGTTTGCGACAACATTTGTTCCTGATATTTGATTGCGTCAATATTGAAAAATTCGTTTAAGTCAGCATCGCCGCAATCAAAATTCTATCAGCCGATAATAAAACAAGTTCGCATTCTTCTTGCAAATTAAACATATTGCAAATGTTTTTGTGTTGCCATAAACTGACGAAATTGTTGTTGTTTTTCTATCAATTCTTTTTGACTTTCCTGTGTGGAAAAATTATCCACTTTTTGCCAAAATTCCTTTGCTACCTTACCTGTAAGCACCGGTGCGCGATTAATTTCTGTTGCCATATTCTTTTTAATTTTTTTGCAAAAATAACATTTTATTTTTTGACGACATTTTTTTTAACTAAAATATTTTCATTTTTTTGAAAATACCCCCAAAGGGGGGTGATTTGGGAAATTTTGCTGCTGTAATTTTGCCGCGTTTTTAATTGAGAATTGAGAATTGAGAATGGAAAAATTGAGAATTTAAAATGGTAAATAGTAAATGGCTAAATGGTAAATAAAATAACATCCAAATTATTATGAATGAAAATAATCAAAATACCGTAATTTTTGCCCCTGCGGCTGAAATAAAAAATATCAGACAAGTAATTGACAATTTAAAAACCGTTCATACAGAATTTCAAAAAGTGGCAAAAGCAATGAACAATTTAGACACAAGTCTCAAGACAAAAAAAATTGACGATTGACCAATTACTATTTTTAATTGAGAATTGAGAATTGAGAATTGAGAATGAATTTAATCTTGGAATTTTGAAATCTTGAAATCTTGAAATAGTAAATAGTCAATGGTTAAATGGTAAATAGTAAATGGCTAAATAGTAAATGGCTAAATAGTAAATAGTAAATGAATTATTGTCTATATTCTATTAGCGAAGCGGTCTATATTCTATGTTCAAAAAAATAATTTTAAATAATAAAAAAGCAAATGAAAAAGTATCTTAATCTGAGGAATGTGGCGACGATAGTTGCCTGCCTCGCAGTAATGACAGTGATTTCTTGCTCAGGCAACAAAAGCAAGAACAACGGCAGCAATAATGCTGAGCAAAGTACAGCCCAAACAAGCCCCGACAAAGGAAAACAATTGCCCTTTGAACGCGGAAGTTTTGTGGAAGAATCCAGCGCGCTGGGATTGGTAACAACCAAAACCACCTATTTTGATAAATGGGGCGAATGGAAAGCGGCGAAGTCAGTGTTTGCAATGAAAATGATGGGCATTGACCAGAAAACCGAAAAATTGAACATTACCAAAGGTAAGGAGCATTGGGACATCGACCTGAACAAAAAAACAGGCACGTATTACCAACTTGAAATCCCCTCTGGCAGTGGTATGGATGCCACCGTAGCGGCGGCAATGAGCGGTAACATACCCAAAGGTATGGAATATAAGGACTTGGGCGAAGAAAATTATCTCGGCTACGCCTGCAAAAAGGTGTATGTGAAATATCCTGCAATGGATATGGAGGTTACAACGCTCACTTACGGAAATCTTCCAATGAAAATGGAAGGACGAATGGGCAAAATGGAGATTTCAAACAAAATCATTTCTATTGACCTGACCACCGCCCTGCCTGATTCTATTTTTGAAATACCCGAAGGCGTGGAAATAACGAAACAATAACAAACATTTACTATTGACCATTGACTAATTACTATTTTTAATTGAGAATTGAGAATTGAAAATTGAGAATGAATTTAATCTTGGAATTTTGAAATCTTGAAATCTTGAAATAGTAAATAGTCAATGGTTAAATGGTAAATAAAAAAATAAATGTTTAATTATTAATAAATAAAAAGAAAATGAATTACTCAGTATTAAAAAGAGCGGCGATTTCAATTATTGCTGCAGTAACAGTGAGCGTGTCGGGCACGGCACAGCAGAAAGGAGATATGGCAGTTGGCGCAAATCTCTTGTTTGGAACAACCAGCGGTTATTCCAATATCGGTCTCGGACCTAAGTTCCTTTACAACGTAACCGACAAAATTCGGCTTGCAGGAGAATTTGATTATTTCCTGAAAAAAGATTATGTCAGTTTTTGGGACATTAGTGTTTACGGTCATTATTTGTTCCCGATAGCCGAGAACATTGTTGTTTATCCTTCGGTAGGGCTTGGAATTCTTGGCTCTACGGTAAAAGTTCCTTCTTACAATATATTGGGAATAACTTATGGAGGCGGCAGCACATCGGGTACTGACTTCGCTTTGTCGCTTGGCGGCGGCATTGATTACGCGCTAACACCAAAACTGACGCTTAACGGCGAATTGCGCTATAAAGTTGTCAGCGGCGGCTGGTTTAACATTGCAGTTGGAATATCGTATAAACTGTAAATTGCGAATATTTACTATTTACTATTGACTAATTACTATTTTTAATTGAGAATTGAGAATTGAGAATTGAGAATGAATTTAATCTTGGAATTTTGAAATTTTGAAATCAAAAATGGTAAATAGTCAATGGTTAAATAGTAAATACAAGAACGAAATTTTTAATTTTTAATAAAATAAAAAAGAAAATGAAAAAGTATCAAAATTTGAGGAATGTGATTGTAGCAGCAATCTGCCTCGCAAGTAGTGCAACAATGTTTGCACAGGAAACAGGAGTTGTAATCAATGGCGTAACGTGGGCAACCCGAAATGTAGATGCACCCGGAACATTTGCAGCAGCACCAGAAAGTTCGGGAATGTTTTACCAATGGAACAGCAAAATTGGTTGGACTTCCGCAGGTTTACCATCAGACGGAACAAGTATTTGGAATAGTGCTTGGAATGGAAACGGTGCTACCACTTGGGAAGCCGCCAACGACCCCAGCCCTGACGGCTGGCGTGTTCCGACAAAGGCAGAATTAGACAAATTGCTTGATGCAACAAAAGTCGATTTCGCTTGGACAACTGAAAACGGCATCAACGGAGGACGTTTTACTGACAAAAGTACAAACGTAAGCATTTTTTTGCCAATTACAGGTTATCTCGGATGGAATAATGGTGTTCTTACAAACGCCACATGGTACTCATACTCTTGGAGTAGTACAGAAATGGATGGTTCAAATGCGTATTGTATATATGGTTTTTCAGGTGGCAATAATTCCACCACCTACCCTAAGCCAACTGGATTAACTATCCGCCCTGTAAAAAGCGGCAGTACCGGCATATATGACGTTTCGGCAGATGCGGTGAATGCGACAGTGATAGGTTATTTTGACATTTTGGGCAGAAAACTGACAGAAGAGCCAACGAAAGGAATTTACATTATCCAATTTGACAACGGAAAAGCAAAGAAAATGATGAAATAACACCTAACCCCCTGCCCCTTCCCAAAGGGAAGGGGAGAGGGCGCAAATGAAAATTTATGAAAATAAACAAAAACGCCCAACCCGTTGGGATTGGGCTGGAATATAAATGGTTTTCAACCATAAAAAAATATGTATTTCGTGCAGCAGGCACAATATAACCCAGCCCAACGGCAACGCCTTGGGCGAAAAAAAGAACGTCATTGCGCATCTTGACCCGCAATCCCCTGAATAACAGGAGATTCTGAAACAAGTTCAGAATGACGTGAAAAATCGTAAATCGTAAATCGTAATTCGTAAATGTTAAATAGTCAATGGTTAACGTGTCGTTAGGCACAAAAAACATATTTTAGCAATCTTTTCTACCAACATTAAGTCCCTAACGGGACAAAAAAGAAATAGTAAATAAAAAAGTCCCGCAGGGACAACACTTTATTAACCGTATTCTTTAGATTACGGAAGTGCCGCAGCAGGCACAATATAACCCAGCCCAACGGCAACGCCTTGGGATAAAAAAATAATTTTTTAATAAAATAAATAAGAAAATGAAAAAGTATCAAAATTTGAGGAATGTGGCGAAGATTGGAGTAGCCTGCCTCGCAGCAATGACAATGTTTCAGGGTTGTAAGACCGATGAGCCGACCCCGAAGAACATTACGATAACAGACGGGCAGACCAATCAAACGGTTTATGCCAATGAAAACAGCGGAAGCAGTGGCGTTTCGTTTACAACGACAGGTGCCTGGGCTTCCAGTATTACGACAGGAACGGCAAAAGCACCTGCTCAACCGGAAATAAGCAGAGCGCCGGGCGATTCGCCCGACTGGATTAGCATCAACCCCGACCACGGCGATGACGCCGGTACTTACACCATTACGATTACTTTGTTGCCAAACGAAACAGGAGCAAATCGTACTGCGACTATTATTATTTCGTGCAACGGAACGGAAGTTACCATTACCGTTACGCAAAAGGGCGAGAATCAGCCGGGCACAGGCACGTTGACGGAACTGACATCGCCCATCACGGTAAACACTACGCTCAAAGATTTGGGCTTGCCTGTGGATTATGTCTATAAAGGCGGCAACTTTTTGACTGTGCAAAACAATGCCGTTCTTACCATTGAGCCGGGCGTTACCATTCAATTTACCAGCCCCAGCGGCGGCATTTACATTTGGGACGGCGCAACGCTCAAGGCAAACGGCACTGCCGCCAAACCGATTAAGTTTATCGGTCCAACCGACAGCAAAGGTTCGTGGCAAGGTGTTGAAATATATAACAAAAACAACAACGAGTTGAGTTATGTACAAATTTTGAATGCCGGAGGGCAGGGGGGCGACCGCAGCGCGGCTTTATATGTGGATGAAGGAAATGTGTCTATGACCAACTGCCTTATCGACAATTCGCTCACTTACGGCATTAGTTTCGGCAGCGGGTCGGGAAGTTACAGAAGCGAATTTACAAAATTCAGCAACAACACCATCAGCAACTGTGGCAAAGCGCCCATTCGCACAATCGGTTACGCCGACTGCTACAATCTGCGAAATATGGACAAAACCAATACCTTTACCGGTAATGTAAATGAATATATTTATATTCCGGCAACTTCCATTGGCAATATTTTTGCCGATATGATGCTGCCCGCTTTGAACGGATATCCGTGGTATTTTGAAGCAGGTATCTATATCGAATTGGGCGAATCAAAAGATTTGACCATCGAACCGGGCGCAATGCTGCTAATGGGTGCGGGATCCATTCTTTACATTCCCCGAGATTCGCATCTGATTGCCAACGGAACGGCAGACAAACACATTACATTCAAAGGATTTAAGAATACCACATGAATTTGGCGCTGCATTGAGGTTGACAGCCAGACGCCGGGGTCGAAACTCAACTATTGCGATATTATGGACGGCGGAGGAACTTATGAACTCTGTCTGGTGTATATGAATTTGGGAAACAGCTACGGGTCTCATGCCTATTTAGAGATGAACAATACAACTTTCAGCAACAGTTTGCATTACGGAATGAAGTTGAATGCATACGATTCCGATTGGGCTAATTGTTTAATCACAAGCAGCAACCCCGCTTCGGTAACATTCTCCGGCTGCCCCGACGGAAATATCTATTCCAACGGTTGCGACGACAGCGTGTGGCTGATTTACAGCGCTTTGTCGCAAACGTGCAACTATCGGGCGCAATAGTTGAACCGTATAAACGTAACACGTTTCAAACAAACGTGTTACGTTTTAAAACGAAATTTTTTAATAATAAAAAAAAACCTTGCACCCCCAACCCGTTGGGATTGGGCTGGAATATAAAGAAGCCCCAACCCCAGCCCTTCCCCACAGGGGAAGGGAGCAAAAAAAGTCCCCCTTTGGGGGATTTAGGGGGCTTAACCCAGCCCAACGGCAACGCCGTGGGGGAAAAATAATAACAAAAAACGAAATTTTTAATTTTTAATTTTTAATAAATAATAATAAAAAAATGGCAACATCTATTTTTAATTGGAAAAAGACGGTCGTAACGCTGGCAATAGTGCTGGCGGCGACCGCAGGCGCACAGGCGCAATGGTCGGGAACGATTAACGTTACCACAAACCAGACATTATCAACAAACATTACCCTGACAGGTAATACTACTGTGAATATTTCCCCAGGCGTAACGCTTACCGTTACAAGCGTTATTAGCGGGAGTTATTCAATTAAGGTAACGGGTGGCGGTAAGGCGATTCTATCAGGTGCCAATACTTACACAGGGCAAACCACTGTGGACAACGCTACTTTGCAATTAGGAAACGGAACGGCGAACGGAAGCATCGACAACACTTCCAATGTGGTATTATCAAATGCCACTGCCATTCTGCGTTTTGAACCCGGCGCAAATATGACTTTTTCCAAAGTTATCAGCGGACTCGGTAAGGTGGAGTATAAGGGCTCGTCAAGTGCATATTTATTTTTTACTGCCGACAATACCTATTCAGGCACTACAACCATTGAATCGGGATTTTTGGATTTAGGACAAAATACCACCGCAGGCGGTGTGGCAGGCGATATTATCAATAATGGAAACCTTTTATTTTTTCGCACAACCGACTATATCTTTCCAAAGGTTATTTCGGGGACGGGTAGGGTTTGGAAATTTAATACGAATAAGGTAACGCTCACAGGTGCTAACATCTACACAGGCAATACTACGATTAATGAAGGAACTTTGCAAATCGGAGACGGAACATCAGGAAGCATTGACTCAACTTCAAATGTTGTATTAAACAATGCGAATGCCATCCTGCGCTTTGAACCCGGCGAGAATATGGTTTTCGATAAACTGATTAGCGGAAGCGGAAGCGTGGAATATAAAGGGTCATATTATGACAACAAAAAATTGTTTTTTACTGCCGATAATACCTATACAGGCACAACGACCATTGAAGCAGGCGATTTGCTTTTGGGCAATAATACCGCAGCAGGTAATGTGGCAGGAAATATTATAAACAAAGAATTCCTCGATTTTTGCCGTTCCAATACAATTACTTATAACGGCGTTATTTCAGGTACAGGTCAGGTATATGTAAATGATGTCGGTTCATCGGCAGGTAAGGTTATTTTGACAGGCGCTAATATTTATACAGGTAGTACATATATAACCAATGGAACTTTGCAAATCGGCGACGGCACGTCAGGCAGCATTGCCAACACTGCCATCGTGCAATTAAATGAAGCAAACGCCATTCTTCGCTTTGAACCCGGTGCTAATATGATTTTTGATAAAGTTATTACCGGTAACGGAAGCGTGGAATATAAAGGCGGCAGTAATTTGTATTTTACTGCCGATAATAACTATTCAGGCACAACGACCATTGAGAACGGTTATTTGTATATAGGAAACGCTGGAACAACAGGAAGCATTGCAGGAAATATTATCAACAATTGGTGCCTTCTTTTTAACCGCTCAAACGATTATACTTATTCGGGCGCTATTTCGGGTACAGGCACTGTGCGTAAATTGTTGACAGGAAAACTGACACTGAACGGCGTTAATACCTTTACGGGAGTAACAAGGATTCAAACAGGCACCCTTGCTCTCGGTGCGAGCGGCTCTGTTGAAAATTCAAGTCTGGTTTATTTATATTATAGTGATACTAAATTTGATATTTCGGCAGGTAGTAAAAAAATCAAGGGATTACAGGCAGATGACGACAGCCCCACCGCTGAAGTTATTCTCGGCGCAAACACGCTCACAATCGGCGCAGCAGGGCAGGCAGAGGGCTATGGCGATTTTTACGGCATATTTTCAGGCACAGGAAACGTAATCAAACAGGGAACAGGTGAATTTTATTTGACTAATTATAATAATCAAGCCCGCCCCAACACTGCAACAGGTATATTCACATTAAAGGAAGGTTTATTAGGAATAAACGGTCGTAACTGGGCAGGCAACTTTACACAAAATGCAGGAACTACTCTGGAAGTTAAAGACGCAGTTTCTATCGCCGGAAATTTATCGCTCGGCGGTGGAAATATTGCTATGGATTTAACGGAAGGACAAACGCCAAAAATTACCGTTGGCGGCGCAGTATCCACCTCAGGCACAACAACGTTCAAAATCAATGCCGATGTTGCCATAAACAACTATGCGCTAATGCAAGCCGTTTCGGGCATCACAAGTACAACGCCCTACGCGCTTGATATAACAGGAATGTACGGCTCGCTTTTGGTAAACAGCCCCACGCAGTTGCTGCTTAATGCCTATCCAACAGCAATAGACAATGTGCAGGCAGACAATCTGAAAATCTACCCGAACCCCGTGAAAGATTATTTACGATTTACGATTTACGATTTACGAATTAATAAGATTGAAATATTGGATTTGGCAGGCAAAACAATCGTAAATCTAAAATCGTCAATCGTCAATCAAATTAATGTTGCAAACTTGCCCTCAGGCGTCTATTTCCTAAAAATCCAAACGGACAACGGTGTGGTAACGAAGAAGTTTGTGAAAGAGTGACACCCAGTAGGGTCGTCGCGTGCGGCGACCCTACAAAACAACACCCCACCCTCGACCCCTCCCCAAAGGGGAGGGGAGAGTGGGTTAACGAAAATTAATAAAAATTAACAAAAACCCTACACGCCCTCCCCTTTGGGGAGGGGTCGGGGGTGGGGTGAAAAAACGAGCAAATGTCATTGCGGGCTTGACCCGCAATCCCCTGAATAAGAGGAGATTCTGAAACAAGTTCAGAATGACGTGAAACACAAAAATATGTATTTCGTGCCGCAGGCAAAATATAAAATAGCCCAACGGCAACGCCTTGGGATAAAAAAAATAATTTTTTAATAAATAAATAAAAAAATGACAAAAAGAATTTTAAATTTGAGGAATGTGGTGAAGATTGGAGTAGCCTGCCTCGCAGCGATTGCACTGATGAGTTCGTGCAAAAAAGATGAACCTTCCAACAATACTGGTGGGGGTGGAACTACAACTACCGATTATTTCGGTATAAAACAGGCAACTGTTACTTATGACTATCTCGGAGCAACTGGACCTGTAACTATTTATTTCGACGACTACGGTAGGAAATTCAAAGTTTCTTACGATTACCAGAGTACGTATTCGGATAATGAAAGTTGGATTATTGACGATGCGGCAAACAAAGCGTACTACTTAAACGATAAGGCAAAAACTTATCAGGAGGTACCAATTGCCAATGCCAAAGGCGAGCGCAATCTGTTTGTCTGGCCGTTGACTGAAGCCGAAATTACTGCCTCAGGTTACCAAATAACTCATATGACAATAGCAGGAAAGGACTGTGCGTCTTATCAAGTAACTTCAGGCGGCGATGTAATTACTACGGCTTTTTGGAATCATATTGTGTTCCTATCTTCAACCACAAGTATGGGAGACCTTGTACGTGCTACATCAATTACCGAATCCATTACGGCGAATATATTTAATGTACCGTCGGATTATACAAAAGCGCAGTAAAACCACAAAAAATTTACTATTAACCATTGACTAATTACTATTTTTAATTGAGAATTGAAAATTGAGAATGAATTTAATCTTGAAATCTTGAAATGGTAAATAGTCAATGGTTAAATGGTAAATCAAAAAAGTCCCCCTGAGGGGGATTTAGGGGGCTACAACACTTTACTAACGCATTATTCAGATTGTGGAAAAAATTCGTAGCCAAAGAGCAACGCCGCATTTACGCCGCCAAAGCCCGACATCATTTTTATAAAATATTTTTTATCTGTTTTTAAAATTTTTTGTGGAATAATTAATTGATTTTCAATATCTTTGTTTTGAAAATTTAAAGTTGGCAAAACGATGCCGTTTTCCAATGCTTTTATAGAAATAATACTTTCCAGAACGCCTGCTGCACCCAAAGTATGCCCAAAAACTGACTTCAACGAATTTACAGGCACGTTTTCTAATCCTGCTCTGGTTATCGCCTGCACTTCCATTGCATCGTTATATGGCGTGGCAGTCCCGTGAGCGTTGATGAAAGCGATTTCGTTAACCGTCATTCCTGCGAAAGCAGGAATCCCCTGTTTTTCTGGGGATTGCGGGTCGAGCCCGCAATGACGTATAACATTTTTTAATGCTCTGTAACTTCCTTCGCCCGTGCGCGACGGCGCAGAAATATGCGTGGCATCATTACGAATCGCACCTGCAAGTAATTCTATTTTATTATTATTATCATTCTTAATTCTTAATTTTTCATTCTCAATTATTAAAGTTGCCGCCGCCTCGCCGAGATTCAACCCGCAGCGGTCTTTGTCGAACGGACGGCAAAGTTCAGGCGAAAGTGCTTTAAACGACTGAAAACCTGAAATAATAAATTTCGACAAAAAATCTACCCCGACAACAACTGCATTATCGTATTTCCCCGATTCCAATTCACGCTTTGCCGCAATTTGCGCCGCCGCACCCGAAATACAGGCATTGGAAACAACAATCGGCGTATTGGGATTTTTAAAAAAATCACTAATAATTTTGGCAGAATGCCAAAGAAAAATTTTAGATTTACGATTTACGATTTCAGATTGATTATTTTCAATCGTAATTGGCTTACGCCGAACTTCGTTTCGTAATTCGTAATTCGTAATTAAATCTACGTTTCCTTTTGTGGTGGATAAAATAAATATTGTCTTTTTTGAAGATAAATCTATTTGCGCCTCTTTGTTGGCGGTAAAAACCGACAAAATTGATGCTTTTTCGAGGTCGGTTAAACCTGTTAGGTTTTTGAAACCTAACAGGTTTTCAAATTTCTCATTCAATTTTTCCTTGTCAATAAGCGATGCCATAAACGCTTCGGGCAAATCGAAAGTGCCAACATCGTAATGTTTTACACCCGAAATTCCCTGTTTTACGGCATTAAAATTTTCTTCTGTGGTAAAACCAAGCGCCGAAATAATATTTGTACCGATAATATTCATTTTGATAAATAAATTTTGCGCCATTTTTCAAAAAATTCCGGTAAATTCCACATCAGATTAAAATTTGTATCCAAAAAAACCTGCACAGAATATCCTGTTGCAATCAACTCATTGTCGGGCAGCGAGCGAATTGTGTAGTCAAAAATCAGTTTTGCAGCATCGGTTTCGCGGTATGCGATTTCGATTTTTGCCCTGTCTTTGTATTTGAGCGGACGTTTGTACTCAAAATGCAACTCTACCAAGGGCGCATAAAAGCCCTGTTCGAGCATATAAAGATATTCCAAATTGAACTCTTTGCCAAATTTTTCACGTGCATCTTCAAAATACAGCGAATACGAGCCGTGCCAGACGATTCCCATCGAATCGACTTCAGAAAAACGTATTTCAAATTCTTTTTCGGTCTTTATCATAGAAGTTGGAATATTGAAGTTAGAAGTTAGAAGTTAGAAGATTGAAGTTTTGAGGCATTAAAATCAATTTCAATTTTTTTACAATATGAATTTAACATTTTACCCGTAATTTCTATTAAATCAAATAAATTTTGTGCTGTATGGGCATCGATATAAGATAAATCTTTTGAAAGAATTACATAATAATGGCATTCTTCCAAACTGCCCTGTGCGATATTTAATAAACGTATTTTGTCTAATTTTCCTTTTTTCTTATAACCTTCGGCAATATTTGCGGCAATGGACACCGCCGCACGCCGAAATTGCGATGCAAGCCCAAAAGTTTCATTTTTAGGGAAAATTTCAGTAATTTTATAAACCATTAACACAAAATTGTGAGCGTTTTTCCAAACATCCAACTCTTGAAATGTATGTGTTTTTGTTTTTTTTATGAAGTTAGAAGTTCTAACATCAAAATCGTGAGCGTTTTTAGCAATGCTAAAATTATCATATGAATTTGCGTTAATTTTATTTTCCATATTTTTTTATTATTTATTCAAAAATTCTATCTTCTAACTTCTATCTTCTAACTTCTGAAGTTAAAACCACTTTCATTTTGCCTGTTGCGACTGTTTTTTCGTTGCAGACGACTGTGGCATTGAGTAAAACAATATTGCCGATTTCGGTTTCGACAACAATTTCGGTAAAAATTTCGTTATCCACTTTTGGTAAATAAAATATTTCAAAATCACTTATTGAGCCAATCATTCCAATTTTGATATTATTTCTGTCGCCCAGATAACCCATTCTTGCAGCGCAGGTTTGCGCCACATTTTCAATAATTCCGCTTTGCGAAAGGAAATCGTTTTCTACAAACACATTTTCTTTTTTTATCAATAATGACGTTTTTGTTGTTATTTCATCGCAAAAAAGCAGTTTTTCGACCATCACAAATGGCGGCTGCTGCGGAAGAAGGGAATTTATTGTGAAGTCAGAAGTTGGAAGTTGGTTTTTATTTTTCATTTTAATTATTTTTCGGTATAAATTCAGACAATCGCTTATCTAATTCTTCTTCTGAAGGCAAGTATTTGGCGTATTCCTCCGGCAGCAGACTGTACCGATTGAAGGTTGCCACGCCCATCGGGTCTTTTGCTAATTCGAGCATATACTCAACTTCGAGGCGGTTTTTCGTGCGGCAAAGCACAATGCCAATCGTGTTATTGTGATGTGGCTGTTTCACTTGTTTGTTAATCAACTGCAGATACATTTGAGTTTGTCCGATGTCCTTTGGCGAAAATTCTCTCGCTTTTAATTCAAAAACCACATAGCAATTCAGCGTAAGGTTGAAAAAAAGTAAATCCACAAAATATTCCTTTTCATCAAGTGTTAGGGAAAATTGTCTGCCGACAAAAGCAAAAGAGCCGCCCATTTCGTGCAAGAATTTTACTATATTTTCCACAATGGCGTTTTCCAATGCTTTTTCAGAAATAGGTTGGTCGGAATTTAGGAGTTCGATATTGTAATCATCAAGAAATTCCCACGCCACTTGCGCTTTGAGTGTTTGTGGAACAGTTGTTTCAAAATTATTCTGTGCCAAAGCGTGGTTTTCAAAATAATTTTGTTCAATTTTTTCGAGCAAATCCAATTTCGACCAGCCTTTTTCTTTGGTTTGACACAAGTAGAATAGTACCTGTTTCAACTCTTTGCATTTTTCAAGGATGATGCAATTTTGCACCCAGCCAATATTTGTAATTAAGTCATACACATACATTTGCAATTCTGCCACCGTGGTGGCAGAATTTACAGCGACTACCGAAGTTGTTTGATTTTTTTCAGTTTCTAATTGTGCCACCGCGGTGGCACAATTAATAAATATCTGATTTTCATTAGATTGTAATTTGGCAACCGTGGTTGCCAAATTTGCAGCGACCACCGAAGTTGATTGATTTTTCACCGTTTCTAATTCTGCCCCCACGGGGGCAGAATTAGAAATCAATTGACTTTCATTAGATTGTAATTGTGCAACCGCGGTTGCACAAATTCCAAATTGTGCGTAAAAGTCATAAAACTTCTTCATATTCCAAATATTACGCACCGAAAAACCACGAACTCCGGGAATTTCGGTTTGCAAATCTTTTGAGAGTTGCGACACAATCTTTGCACCCCAATTTGCCGATTGCATTTTTTCACTTACCATCTTGCCAATATCCCAATAAAGCAACAAGGTTTGTTTGCTAACCGACATCAGCATTTCGTATCTTGTACTTTGAATTTTCGTCAAAATATCCTGCAAAAATGGCTTATAGTCGGACGGGAATAATGTATCTTTCATTTTCATTGTTATTTATTCTTATTTTTCTACGTCAAAAGGGAAATTATTTTTTGATAATCTTCGTGCCAATAGGATTTGTGTTCTATGTTTTGTTGTTCGTGCATAAATAATATCTTAATTTACAATAACGTTCTTAGTTGGGGAATATTGTTTCAGCCCCGCTTGTTCTCACATTTTCTCAAAACAATAGACAAGTAGGTTGTCTTCAATTTGGCGGAAAATAAGGATTACGGTTTTACAAAAATCTTCTTTTCGTATGTTTCCTATTGCCGTACCGTTTTGATAATCAATATTAGATACAGACAAATGGTTTGTAAATAAAAGATGATAGTCGCTATACATTTTATACATAGCCTCTTTCGCACCCCAATAAATGTGCAGCAATTGATTATCGGCATCATCTATTTGCAGTGATTCTTCGGGAAGTAAAAATTTATTTTTTAGCAATCCGATGTTTTCTTTTATTTTTTCAATATCAATGCCGATAGGTCTGCTGTTGGAAATAAAAACAGCAACAAAATTGCTTGAATGAGAAATGGATAAAAATAACTCAGGCTTCAACAAGACAGGTTTTCCGTTAGAAAGATAGTGTAACGAAACGTTTTTACCCGCCAATTTTTCTAATAAAATTCTAATTATCAGCCATTCTTTTCTTCGTTTATTATTTTTTAGACAGGAAAATTCGTTATGTTCCTGCTTGGATAAAGGTCTTATTTGAAGCAGTTCTTCTTCATTTTCTGTCAGTTTCCAGATAGCGAAAGTTCCGACATTTTTTACATTTTCTACTATATGAAGCGGCATTTTACATTCGATAAGTTGAACAACGCAAAGGTACAAATTTTTAAAAAATTCAAGGCAACAAGATTTGCATGGGTGCAATTCCAAAAAAAATTGTACCTTTGCGTTTTTTTAAAATGAGACATACAATTTTCTTTTTTGCTCTCTTTTTCTTGGTGAAAGGAAGTATCTTTTCGCAAGAAATCTTTCATATAAAGCAGAATACAGCGGATTCAGCCATTATTGAACAGTTGGATATGCTAATGTCTTCGTGGTATGCAAAAATGGCTGATTACCACGAAAATTCCCAATCACCTATAACAGAAAAATACCTTCGCTATGCGGATACGGATTCCATTATGATGCACCGTTTGCGTGTATTGACCGACAAGACCGTTTTCCCTATGGTTTTCAATGATGAAATTCGTTCTTATATCAATTTATACATACGAAAAAATCGCTTGGTTTCTCTTCTTTTGGGGTTGGCAAAATATTATTTTCCCATGTTTGAGGAAACGTTGGATAAATATGACTGTCCTTTGGAACTTAAATATTTGGCAGTTATTGAATCGGCACTTAACCCGACCGCCGTTTCCAGAGCCGGTGCCACGGGCTTATGGCAATTTATGTACAACACAGGAAAAATGTACGGCTTGGAAGTAACAACGATGGTAGATTACCGATTCGACCCATTGCGGTCTACAGACGCAGCAGCGAGGCATTTAAGCGATTTGAGTAAACTATTTTTCAACGATTGGGTACTTGCCATGGCGGCATACAACTGCGGGTCGGGGAATGTAAAGAAAGCAATTATCCGTTCAGGCGGAAAAACAAATTTTTGGGAAATATATGATTATCTTCCTAAGGAAACACGAGGCTACATACCTGCATTTTACGGTGCATGGT
>Ga0209629_10000610_pt1 | contig 20123 bp, 15 predicted proteins | sample TergutCu122P5_FD_187286 | JGI IMG/M metagenome (GOLD analysis project Ga0209629, IMG submission 187286) | Cubitermes ugandensis P5 segment gut microbial communities from Kakamega Forest, Kenya - Cu122 P5 (SPAdes) (version 2) | ecosystem: Host-associated > Arthropoda: Insects > Digestive system...
GGAAGGCCGAGGGTGCTCGCATATTGGAAAAAATCCACCGCGCACGGCAAGCACAGGCTCAGATGAAAATGTCACGCCAATTATGAGACACTACACTAGCGTCCGCGCGACCTGGGGTGTGCTATCTTGGGTTGGCATTCAAACGGTCTGAGCAGGATGGCTCAGATGCTTGTTGCGCGGCTCAAATGTTTCTGGATTCGGGTGATGGCATCGTCTTTCTGGGGGAGTTTGGCCCGTGGTATTCACGCGACAGCAAACAGTTTCATCTTACACGACAGGCGGCGAAGAATCTTTTGTCCGGTGCGTTGCAGACCTATCACGAGCAGGAAGGCGGGCCGCTAACAGAGATATTTATTCACGCCGGATCAGAAATATCTGGAGATGAATTCAAGGGCTTTCAGGATGCCTGCCCGGCCGGCGCAAAACTGGTTGCGGTGCGTATTCGCCATGATGAACGTGGCATCCGGCTTTTCCGCAATGGTTCACGCCCTGTCCTGCGAGGCACTTTCCTGAAGCTGTCGGAAACCGCTGCAGTGCTGTGGACCAACGGATTCAAAGAGCGTCTCCGCACTTACGATGGGTGGGAGGTTCCCGTTCCCCTGCGAATAACAATCCTGCATGGCCAGACTGAGATTGAACTGGTCGCGCGAGATGTCCTTGCCCTCACAAAACTCAATTACAATGCCTGCAAGTTGGGGGATAGCATGCCGGTTACTGTAAACTTTTCCGACGCTGTTGGCGAGATTTTGGTGAATAATCCCAAGACTCAAAAACCAAAGCCTAATTTCAAATTCTACATTTAACCCATTGGGAAAAAGTCTCCGATTTTGCGACTTTTGTTAATTCGTTTTTCTGTCGGAGCAAGGCTCTGGGCGCTGGGTTTTAGGCACTTCGGTTCGGCATCTTTTCCTTACGCGCAAGAAGAAATGCGTTAGAATATGGGTAGGTCGTGGCAATGGTCGGGGGAGTCATCCTGAACGACGGTATCGTCGACGCCGAGCAGGTCGCGCAGAGCGGTAGATGACGAGGCTGCGCAGGACTTTTTCCCAGTCTTTGCCTTTGCGCTTTTGGGCAGGGAATCGGAGAAGAACTCGTCGAAGTGCGGTTGTTTGTGGAGTTTGTTGGCGAGGAACCACCTCACTGGCGCGGATGTTCGAAGCGCAGGTGCGAGACGCACACGCGCACTTGCACGACAACTGGGACGTTTTCGAGGGGGGCTTGTGCTCATTTTCAACAAATTACGAAAAAAGTCGGGCATACATCGTCACGCGGGATACCTCGGCTTTCCTCATGCGCGGCGGGCGTTGCGCTGGTAGCTTGATTTCCAGTTTGTTCACTAGCGGCTTTCGCAGCGGGGTGGCGAACGATCAGGGTGCTGAGTTTGAGGTGCAGGCGGTCGACTTCGTAGAGGGTGATTTCGCGCCAGAGGCGAAGAGTGGCAACTGGCATGCACGATTTTGCGTTTCGAAATATTGGGTGTGATAATTGAGCCGGTGGTGTCATATTTGACCACATGGAGGCATTCGGAAAAGACCATCTCATTAGTTATTGAAATTTAGATAGTATATTTAACATAAACATTATTGGGAACATCGTAGGGAATTCCTCCCTGCTCGCGTTCACCACACATGAAAACCGGGGTATACTTGTGCTTGGTAAATGTCAAAAAATCGACGATAAAGCGCAAAAATTGCCTCAAAATGCGCATATTTAGCTATTTCCGGCTCCTGAACATAAGTATCAAGCAAATTTATGCATACCGCAATTATGCAATCGCATGTAGTTTTGAGATTTCTATAGGTTTTTGCACTCGTAGATTTCACATTTTAAGCACATGATTTCAGAGTTGTCTCGAAATTTACTTTCAAGTTTTGTCCGTTTAGGTGAGCCGATTTATATTCACAACCATTTGGTTATCATATGGTAATATCTTCCTGCGCGGGATAATCATGACGTATTTCTCCAAAATTTAAGCACTCGCATTGAAGTCACTTACAATTGTAATATGCTGATAATCAATTAATACCCAGATTCAACACATAAAACCGCCTTCGACGTGTTTTTAGTTGGTTTTCACACAGCACACTGATATTATGCTGTTTCTGGACTGGTGCTTGTTGGGAAAATTTGAGGTATTTGGAAATTGCGGAAGAAGGACTGCACGGGATATTTTTTAGGTGGGTATTTCATCCGGCTCTTGGAAGATGACTCCGGTGAGGATTTAGGAGCCTTCGGCTGGAGCGGCATAGCTGACGTGGGGGGCACGGCTGAGCGAAGAAGGCATCCATTGGAGGATGAAATAAGCTTTAAGGCCAGCCGAGTATGTCGTGGATGTAGGCGAGGACGGTGTTGCCGTTGTCGGCGCTGATGAGGCTTCGTCGTAGGTGTAGGTGACGCCGGGGGCGCAGCCGGTGGGAGTCCAAGTTTCTGTGAGGCGTTTGCCGTCGAGGTTGTAGGTGGTGGTCTTGGTCTGGCCGGCGCGGGTGGTGTAGGTGACGACGCGGCCGAAGCGGTCGTAGGTCCATTGTTCTTTCGTGCCGTCGGGGTAGATCATCGCGGTTTTGCGGCGCATGGCGTCGTATTCGAAGGCGGTGGTGTTGCCGGTGGTGGCGTTGTAGTTCCAGAGGGAGGTGTTGCCGAGGGGGTCGGTGGTGGCGGTGCGGCGGTTGGAGGTGTCGTAGTCGTAGGTGGTTTCGGCGCCGTTGGCGGTCACGGTGTAGATGAGGCGGCCGTCGGCGTCGTAGACGTTGTCGGTGGTGCGTCCGGCGGGGCTGGTTTGGGAGAGGACGTTGCCGTCGTCGACATACGTCCATCTGGTGACGCGGCCGGATAGTTCTGGCGGGGAGCAGAGGCGCGAAAGCTCAAGTCCAAGTGACACGCGGCGAGTTTCGCCTGCGGGCAAGCAGAGGGAGTGTTCCCAGACTTTCTGCGGAATGTCTTCGGCAGCGGGACGAGGTTGCTCGGGTTGAGGGAGGGAATGTGGAAGTGGTCGAGACACCGCTGGAGAACTATGTCGGGACGGAGTTGGGGAGTTGTGCGCTTGTGCCATCGTTAGCAGTGACTACAACTTTGTGGCTGGCTATTATTTTTGTCATGTCCTCCGCCTTGATGAGTTGGATTGCGATGCCAGTGAGGGTTGCAATTTCGATGGCGATTTTTGCGAGCAGGGCGCTTCCGGGGTCTTTAACGAAAATGTCCATGCCTTTGAGCCGAAGATGGGAACCGCAACGGTTTGGGTCGGCCGATGAAGTGTCGACGAGTAACACTGGGGAGGTTTCGTTTTTGAGTTCGAGGCAAACGGTGTCCCAGTGGTTCGAGATATAGAGTTTGACGAGTTCAGGCACCGTGTAGAAGGCGACTTCATTTTCGGCAAGTTGTGTTTGGATGCAAAAGGGAGTTTGTAAAAACCCGGGTTTGATGATGCTCATCTGCCTGACGCGGTGATCGAGCAAGTCTGAATTACCGCGTTTGAGTTCGTCCACATCAATGAAGCCGCGCCATGTGAAAGGTTCGAGTCCTTCGTAAGTGCCCATTGGGAATTGATATTTTTTGATGGCGGTGTGGCTGCCGTCTCCGAGATGTTTGGCGAGGAGTTTTTCATGGGCGTCGATAGGCGGGCGGCGGGTGTTGGCGAAGTATGTGGTTGGGTCATAACGAATTTGTATGCAGGCATTGGTGGGTTGTCCGCTTGCGGGGTCGTTGCGGATACCATGAGTGACGATTAAATCAACAACGCTCATGCCGGGGAGTATCCATCTGGCTCGGTAGACTTCCGTGCTTGTGTCCGATTCCTTCCGCTGGCGGACCTCCTCGTAAGAGTCTATAACAAAACGGGGTCCCAAAAAGAACAACTTGAGTTGGTTGAAATAGGGAACGTGCGGTCTGGCTTTGCCGGGATGCACATGTTTCAGCGCAAGCCGAAGCTCGAAATCCGTGCGCGTGGAGCTGTAGATGCCGAGGTTGAGGGCTTCTATTCCAAAGTAAGTGGTTGGGCCGCAATCAACGCGCCAATTGCGAAAACAATGAGGGGCGGTTGTTTTCCAGCGGCCACGAAATTCATCGTGGAAACGCATGGGCCACCCCCAGATATGTTTGAGGGTGTCGGCTGTAAACGGGGGAGTGCGATATTTGGTGGCGGGCATGGGAAGGAGCTTTATGGCCTGTGATTGTTCTGAGGGAGTGGGGAAGTAGCCGTGTGGATACCCCACTCTGTCGTGGTAGACGGGCGGCTTATCTCCTTTGAACGAATGTTATCAGAAATGCCAAAAATCAATGTCATGTTTTATGGGGCAAAAGTGAATTCACGGGGATAAAACCGTCAAGTTTTATCGTTTCCTGCGTTAAATCGTCCAATTTCATATTCTAAGCTATCTTCTTGTGCCTACCCATTCCTACCGTCTAAGATGGCTAGGCCGCGCAGGACTTTTCCCATGTCGGTATCCTTGCGCCAGAGCAGGTCGAGGAGCGTTTCCTTGTGGGAAAGCACTCGGATCTGATTTCTACGAAACGCTCGCCCACGGAACCACCCTTTTGTCATTGATGCGAAAGGATATGTCTGTGATGCTGAAGTTGTCTTTGTATGGGGTTGCATTACTGTTTTCGGAATCGCTCTGATAAGCCTGTGGTCACAGGGGTTTTCTTGTGTGTTTCCGGGGCGGATAGTTTCGTAATTCCAGTCCATATAAAGGATTATTGAAAAATAAAAATGTGACCGGTCCTTACAAAGATTATGGACGGGCGTGCTAGCTGTCATGGATTCTTTTCCTGCCGGTATTTTGTTCCGTCAGCGTTAGTCTGCTCCACGCCGGCGTCATTGCGGGCGACGATTCCAAGGGACATGCGCGGCCATGCTCCCGTGCGCATCCACCGGCGGCACGCCGCGTCCACGCGCGGGCGCAGCTCCGCTGCCGCCTTTTCGATAGCATTGCAAACCTCCGCCCATTTTTTGCTCTTGGAAAACAGCGGGGCACACCCATTGGCAATCTTTGCTCCCAGAGCCTGCCATAGCCAACGAAACGGGCGCAGGTGGCTTTGCCGATGGGAATTTCCCGAAGAAATCACCTGATTTTTGTGGCGAAAACGTCTCCCTTTTTGGAGGAGGACTTATTTGTGTTGTTTGGTGTTGTTTGCTCCACGCTGGATTCTCCTATTATGGTTTTACTCAATAAAATCCCAGCCTTGTTGTATGTTTTTATGTCGTATACATAACCCCATTTGTCCAAGCTGCACACATAAGAACATGAGGCATCTTCTCGCAAGAGGACGGGGGGGATTTGGAATGCGGTCTCGCGGACATAATCAAGATGCAGCCATTTCAGGTCATTGCGCGGGCCGCTTGCTTTTGTCCAGCAAGCCAAGAGGGAGTTGGTGTAATCGAAATCGAAACGCCTGCCTTCGGGGCCATCGACGGCCAGAAGGTCGCGATTAGCAGACCATTGCAGCCGATATTTCCTTCCTCCGGCAAATTCCAACTCATCCAAATAGCCTTGTTTGGAATAGGCGCACTTTAGCAGGAAAATTTCGCGATTCAGGATTTTCTTGGATACGGTAAAAATCGCCTCGCGATCCGTGGTGACGGAATAATAACCCGCCCGGCTGGAAATGCTTTCGAGAAATCCGTTCCGATAGCGCCATTTGGTTGAGGCCGATGTGGTGATCTCAATTACATTGCCATCTGAGGACACGGTGGCGGAAACACTGCTATCGGGACTGGCATAACTCTGGCCATTTCTATGAAGGCGAATGAGTTGTCCGCTTGGCGCCAGCCACACCACGTTACTCTGCATGTCAATATGCGCGTAGGTTTGCGGACATGGAAGGTGCCACTCCGTCTTGGCGGTTCTCCCTTGGCCAAGGACCGCATTGTGGGTCAATTCGAACCCAAACCCCAGGGTGGCAAGCTCGCCGACATCTTGCTGGTCTACGATGTTGAATGACAGCCTTGGCAATCCGTCCAGGCCAATGCCGCCCATGTTATCGAGAATCTTGTCGAAATCGGTGGCGGGATACGCGCTTGCGCATCCGAGACAGTAACCGATAAAAAATACTATGAGGCGAAGTTTATTCATCGAATAATAGGGAGCGCCAGAACTCCTTGTTTTGATCCGGGTCGATTCGTGTGCCTTCTTGTGGTGAAAAAACCAGCTTGGCGCCATTCTCGACGGCCCAACGCCGCCAAGGAAGATTATACGGCGACGCATCAAAAGCAGGCAGGCAAACCGTGATAGTAGCACGGGCAGCCTGCCCGTGGGATTGGGTGGATTGAGTGGCATGGGCGTCCCGCCCATGAGGATCGGGTGACACGGACGACTCGCCTGTGAATTGAATTGTCACCGGCGGATAAACCGTGGGATGAAGGATAATGATCGACTTCCTTTCAAAGTCCTTCTCGGAAAGCAACTCAGCCTGAAACCCGGAATACACACATTTGTCTGCCCGTTGCCCAAGCCGATTCTCCCGCAGCGCCCACGTCGCATACACGATGAATCTGCCGCACGGATTGTTCTCAAGTATAGTTCGTATGCTCTTTCCCCAATACCGCCTCGTGATACCCGCATCGACCCATAACTCGGTGTTCAATCCCGTTGATTTTACAGCCTTTCCGCGCCTTGAGACAATGGCCGCGTCACCTCGCGTGACCGGCTTTGCTTGAAATGAAAAATCCTTTGCCAGCACATGCCCAGCTCCGACGATGGCGACCCACACCACGATTCCAACAGCCAGCGAGGCAGCCAGTATTCGGAGCGGCGGTTTGTAACCGCCGGACGAGGCGAAGCCTCGCCAATCACGGCGGATACAATCCGCCGCTCCGTCGAGACAGATCGCCGCAACGAGGATGCACACCACCGCCACCCCCGGCAAAATCCATAGCCCTGGCCACAGCCAAATACTGCTCCATAAATTGGACACCAACCACGCCACCAAACTCGCACCCGCTGCCGCAACCCAAGTCACCTTGCGATGTTTTAACGTAATGAGTAGCAATGCACTGGCGCAAACGACAGCCAAAAACAGCACCTGCGACCCCTGCTCCACCGCGACCTCCAGATAGCTGTTGACGAAACCGATTGGCCGCGTCGTGTGCGACAACGGCTGATACCAATCCTGATACGCCATGCCGCCGAGTGTGTATCCCCATCCGTGGAACGGTGAATCGCTTATCATCACCATTGCGCCCTTCCATTGGTCCATCCTGTTCAAAATCGATTTATCCTGCGCAACATAGTCCGGTGACATGCGCGAGGCAAAGCCAACCGCCAGGCACATTAGGGCTACGAGCGCGATGCGGACGAATATGTTTCCAAACACACGGGCGGGACGCCCGTGCCACACGAACCTCATGGGCAAGATGCCCATGCTACTCACGGGCTGGCAGCCCGTGCCACGCAATCCCCGCAACCCGAAGAAAAACACCATTGCCACAACCGCCGCCACCAACCCGCCTCGCGAGTAGGTCTTGACCAGCAAAAACCATATCCCCGCCTCCACAATGTATAAAGCAATCAACCATAAAGTAATATAGGTTTGTTTTGGGATTTTGTCATTTGGAATTTGGGATTTTGAGATTTGGGATTTGGCGCGTAGCGCTGTCTGTCCGCACCACACCCAAGCCACAAGGCACGCCAGAAACGCCGCCCAGCAATTGGGATTCTCCCAAAGGATGGTCCATCTCAAATAGCCGTTGTAAAAATAATTCTGTGCCATGGCGTTTTCGACAGCTTTGTCAGCCTGAATCTGAACCTGAATCCTTCTTACCGCCTCCTTTTGAGCCTCCCTTTTGGCCCCCCTTTTTGCCCTTTGCGGACGCGGTTGGCATGTCGATCCCATCGGACTTGGGCGCGAGATAACCTATGCGCACCAGAAACGCATCCGTCTTGGCGAGAATATCATCAAAATACTGCGGACGATTAAAGAACCCGTGCCCCGGCCCTTCCGTGTAATCACCCACAACCGGCGCTCCGAGTTTCTTCCCCTTCTCCACAAAAGTCTTTATCTGCCTGTATAAACTATCCGCCGAACCGACAAAGATTATCGTGGGCGGCATGTCCTTTTTCACCATTTGCGCGGGAGAAATCTTTTTCGCCACCGACTCGCTCATGCCCGTGAAAGGCTGCCCCGCCCGGTAATACGCAAGCATGTCAAGGACGGGATTGTATAACACCATCGCGTTGGGTTTCGGTGAAACGCTTTTGTCATCCGTGCGGGCATTGACGCCTTCGGTGAAAAAAGTGCATGCGGCGATATGCCCTCCCGCCGAGCCGCCCGATGCCACGATGCGACCGGGATCGATGCCGAGACGCCCGGCGTTGGCGCGCGCCCAGCGCATGGCGCTGATGGCATCCTCCACGCATTTGTCGGGGGCGACATTCTGGCGGCCACGCACGCGATAGTCCGGACGCAGGCAAACCATGCCGCGCTTCGCGAAATACTCCGCCTGCGCCTTGAAACTCTCCGGCGTGCCCTTGCTCCAGCCCCCACCGAAGAAGAACACGATGGCGGGCCGTTTGTCGGCGGGTTTCCAATCAGCGGGCGTGTCGATGTCGACCGTGAGCTTCACGTCCCCCGCAGTTTTGTAGGTCTCCCGCACCGACGCGGCGAGAGCACATACCGGGGAAAACAGAAGCAGCGAACAGAGGAAAATGCGTGGTAGCATAAGGATTTCGGATTGCGGACAAAAGTCTCCACACACCACGGATTAATTCAACATTCGAATGAGAAAAACCCCGAAAAAAATGGGGACAAAAAGCCCTGCCGTCGCCCCCCTTCCGGTCCTACCGCAACCCAACCACGCATGGACTGTTTTCAAGACACGTCCGTGCGAGCGTGTGGTTTGTTTTGGGATTTGGAATTTGGAATTTTTTTGGAATTTGGGATTTGGAATTTGGAATTTTGCGCACCTCAGATGTCCTTCTTCGGTTGTGCTGCGCCGCACTTGTCCCTCCGTGCCCGCCACAAGGCATTTCTCACCGACGTCGACTTGCCGAGGTGCAGCCTCTTCGCCAGCCAGGTCACTGGCACGCCACGATTCCTCATTTCCACCGCCATGTCGATTTTCCATTCCTGCTCCTTGGGCTTTGTCAGCAATTCATCCTCTCTCCTCCCGGCTTTTTTCAACGCCTCCTCAAGCGCTCTCTCATTGTGCGCCTCCCGGATTTGCTGCAACTCATCCAACTCCAGCCCCATTCCCGACAACAACTTCCGCTGGGCGTATTCCCTGGCCATCGCCCTCTTCCAACCCTCGGTGCCTATCACCCAACCCTGTGACAGTCTCACCAATCCCGCCTCCTTCTGCGCAGCCTCATCGCTTCCCAATTTCACAAGGTATTTTCTGAATATAATCGACCACACGGCGCAATGCCTCCAAATCCTCCATGAGCAGCGCCTTGTAAGGTCCCTGAAAAAGCCGGCCATGCTGTTTGCGAAAGCGATTGAACCGGCTGGCGAAGGTGCCTTGCAACCAATGCATGCCGGCGGACAAGTTCGTCTTCGGCGTCTCAATCGCCAGATGATAATGGTTTCGCATGAGCACGTAGGCATGCACCTTCCAATCGTAATGCTCGGCTGTCTGCGCCAGCGTCAGTAAAAAACTTTCAGCCGCCCCGCGTGCCGCAAACACATCGCTGCGGTAATTCCCGCGATTGATGACGTGGTAACGAGCACCCTCGCGCTCTATGCGTATTTTGCTCGGCATAGCTGACCAGATCATCGTCTCTGTAATTTTTCGCAAGTCAGAAATATGACAAACCACCCCCTAGGGTCTTATGGCCCCCCTGGGTCGTTTTGTCGGGGAGCTTGGCGCTGATGCGGCGGCTTAGGCCGTCGTAGGTGTAGGTGGTTTTGTTGCCGGCGGCGTCGGTGGTGGAGAGGAGGTTGCCGGTGGTGGGGTCGTAATTCAAAAATGTGACAAACCACCCCCTAGGGTCTTCGGGCTGCTACTCGATAGTCCTTTCCTGCCGTCGCCACGGAGTCGATCCGCTGGCGTATCTGCGCGACGTGCTCGGCCGCCTGCCGGCGATGAGCAACCAAGACGACCTGACGCCCCTTTTGCCCGCCAACTGGCAGCCATCCGCCAGTGGGAAACAGCGGCATGAATGTATGCGAATAGTCACCATTGGTAGATACGAATGGTGACGATTGTTATCGAAAGCTACTATCCGGCAACTCCCGGCCTGTAGGCTCCCGACCGGTCACATACAGTGTTCCGACTAAGCCTAGAAGTGTTTATGATTTCAAAGTCAAAAACTGTGTAGCTTTCTGTGGCCTTCGCAAGCCAAAAATGTGACAAACCACCCCCTAGGGTCGAATGGCGCTTCCCGCATCAAACTCGCTCATATTTATCCGAAACTTTAAGTGTTACAAGATACTAGGGTCTTAGGTCTTATGGCCCCCTCGACGGTTACGAACCGCCTGAATCACAATCATCCACAATTTCACTTGCACAAGCAAATAAACAACCACGGGGAGAATAATAATTATTTTGTAGATATATGAAAACGAAAACACTTCCAACAGTTTCCTCCACTGCATCATTCTGTCATGGTCAACATACATAAATAGATATATAAATATCAATGAAACATAATTCAGAGCGAGGACGCATGCAGACGCAACAGCTTTCTTGGCGCCGATAAAATATCCTATCAGTCCGGAATAAAGGGATCCAAAAATCACAATAAGGAAATATGGCTCTTTTAAATGTAAACAATAACCAGCGGTTATAATAGGAGTAAAACAGACATCAATAATAATATAACTTCCATGACCAAATCCTGCGACAAAAAATCCCAAGATCATCAAGATGATACCGACAATAAAGCCTATTATAGAATATATTACAATGTATCGTCGCATATAGTAGAGGGAGGTCCGCATTTGCTGATATAATCGTCTACACGCTTTATTGTCTCCTTATTGGCCTCTTCCCACGCCGCATTATCATGATCGGGTATAGTGCCAGCAAATACATGACCTAGATGGCATATCCCTTCTGGATTTACAACCGGACCGTCAACGTTAATCCTGTCTGCCCCCCATCTATAACCCTTATTATAATGGGAATAAAAATCTTGCAATCTGTGCATGGCTCTTTCAAAAGCGTCAGGATCACAATTATTTGTTGCCGTTTCTACTTGGGCAGACGAAGTGGCATAATCTTGAAAATGGCCTGCAGGATTGCCGCCTGGGAACGGATCTGTCGCAGGATCATGATCTTCTGCTGTATAATTAAAACAGCCACTTCCATAAAAATCGCTATGACCTTTCCACTGCGAGTTCGGGTCACTTTCCGGCCCAAAGCTCTGGCCATCACCAAATAGCCCTTTGGGATCCACAAAATTCGCAGGACTGTTTTTTACATAACGATATAAATTCTGATCCTTACCTTTGAATCCAATCAGGTCAGTAGATGGCCAACGTCCAGTATTGGGATTATAATATCTATTGCGGTGCTCGTTGAGGCCGACTGTGCCAAGCCATTCGCGTCCTGTGTAGAGATAGCGGTTGTTACCACCAGCGACTGACGGCCTGCCGAAGGCGGTATAAGTATAAACTCCAATGTTGCCGCCATTTTGTCCGGCGAGCATGATTGTGCTGCCGAGGGCGTCAGCCAGCGGATAGACTGTTTCGGAATCGCGGACTTGCGCGAGGATTTCGTCCGTGGTGTTGCCGTGGATATAAGACGCCGTCTGCCTGCCGGAGAGGTTGCGGTCTGCGAGGATATTCCAGTCGGTGTCATAGGTCATTACGACGGAGTTTGTCGCGTCGATGATGAAGTCGCCGTTGTTGTCCCGTGTATAATATTGGCGAATGACGCAGCGGTTTCTAGCGTCATAAGTGAAGACGGCTTTTGTTGTTTCGGATTCGACTTCCACAAGGCGATTTTGCGCGTCGTAGCGGTAGATTTGCTTGCCGTCGTCGGTTAAGTTTCCGTTTTCGTCGTGGGTTTGAGGAGTGGTGCCGAGAGGAATCTCGGCGCTCCCAGATTGGGTGATGTTTGTGTATTGGTTGAGGTTGTTGGTTTGATATTGTGTGATTTCGGGGGTGCCGTCAGCGGTGAGGGCGGTGTGGGTGATGCGGTTGCCGAGGGGGTCGTAGGATAGGGATTCGGAGAGGGGGCGAGTCGCGGGACGCGACTCGTCTGCAGGCGGGACGCCCGCGCTACCCGGCAGGACGCCCGTGCCACCAGAATAGGGTGTGCCGTAATCGACACCAACAAGCTGGCCGGTGGGGTCGTAGGTGTAGTAGTCGGTCTGGAGGTTTTCGCGGGTCATGGAGGTGCGGCGGCCCATGTTGTCGTATTGATAGGTGGCAAAGGCAAGAGTTTTGTTGCTCTTATCCTTGTGATTGACGGAGAGTAACTGGCTGGCGGGGTCGTAATCGTAACTGGTAACCACACCGTTGTCACGGGTGAGTTGTGAACGGCGTCTGAAGGCGTCGTATTCGTAGGTGGCCAAGGGTTTGTTGCCACCGTTGGATACCTCAGTCATGCGGCCTTGGGCGTCGTAGGTGTAGGTGACTTTCTTGCCATCTGGATACACCAAGCCGACTTTGCGGCCATGTGAGTCGTAAAGGTAGCCGACGGTGTGCGGGACTACACTGACGTGCAAGGAGTTGATTGTGGTGGTTTCGGAAGCGAGTCGGCCTAGTTTGTCGTAGGTGTAGGTGAGAACGGTGTTGCCGTTGTCGACGTTGAGGAGGTAACCGGTAACGTCGTCGTAGGTGTAGGTGATGTCGGGAGCGCAACCGAAGGGCAGCCATGTTTCGAGCACCGGTTTGCCGTCAAGGTTGTAGGTGATGGTTTTGGTTTGGCCGGCGCGAGTGGTGTAGGTGGCGAGGCGGCCACCAACGTCGTAAGTCCATTGTTCCGCCGTATCGTCGGGGTAGAACATGGCGGTTTTGCGGCGCATGGCGTCGTATTCGAAGGCGTAGGTGTTGCCGTTGGCGTCGGTGAGGCTGGCCATGTCGCCCATCGCGGTGTAGGTGTAGCTTGTGGTGTTGCCGAGCGCGTCGATACTGGCAGCAAGGCGGCCTGTGGCGGGGTCGTATTCGTTGTGCGTCTGTGTGCCGTTGGGGAATGTGGTGGTGGTGACTTGGTTGCGGGCGTTGTATTCGTAGGTGGTGGTGCGGCCAAGCGCGTCGGTAACGGAGGTGCGGCGGCCCGCAACGTCATAGGTGACGCGCATAGTGGAGGCGGAAGCCGCTTGCGAATTTTTCTTCATAGTTCTGGTTGTGGCGTTGGTGCGGCCCATGGCGTCGTATTCGTTGGTCACGATCAGGCCGTCGGGAGTTGTGGTTTGCGTGACTTGGCCGATGGCATTGTAAGCCCATGTCTGGCTCGTGCCGTCCGAGAATTTGGCTTTGGTGCGGCGATTGGCGCTGTCGTAGGTATAGGTGATTTTGTTGCCGCCGGCGTCAATCGTCGAAACCAGATTGCCGACTGCATCGTAATTCCAGCGGGTGGTGTTGCCGAGGGCGTTGGTGGCGCTGATGCGGCGGTTGGCGTCGTCGTATTCAGAGGTCGTCTCGACGCCGTCGGGGGTCACGGCATAAATGAGGTTGTTGCTGGCATCGTAGGCATAGTCGATGGTGCGTCCCGATGGGTCTGTTTGGGAGAGAATGTTGCCATCGGTGTCATACGTCCATGAGGTTGTGCGGTTCAGGGCATCGGTGGTGGAGAGGCGGTGTCTGTCGCTGTCGTAGGTGTGGCGGATGACGCCGCCGTCGGGGTTGGTTTGCTGGATGAGGTTGTTGGCATCGTCGTAGGCATAGAGCGTCGTGGCCATTTGCGCGGTGCCGACGGCCGCGGCCTGCATGAGCTTGCGGCCTTCGGAGTCATACAAGAACTCGTCGATGTGACCATCGGAATACTCGATGCGCGTGGGGTTGGAAATGAGCGAGCAGGTGCCGCAGCCTCCGGGGGTTTCCGTGTAGTCGTAGCGAGTGACACCACCGGCAAAATCAGTGTAATAGGTCATGCGGCCCATACTGTCGTATTCCCAAGTGGCGGTGCGGCCAATTTCGTCGGTTTCAGCGGTTTTGCGTCCGTATTTGTCGTAGTAATAGAGGCGCGTGGTGCCGTCGGGATTGGTCTGTTTGGTGACGAGGCCGCGTTCGTTGCGATCCCATGTGGTGACGCGACCAAGAGCGTCGGTGCGGGAGGCGATCTGCCCGTAGATGTCGTAGGCGTAGCTGGTGGTTGCGCCGAGAGGATCGGTTTCTGAGGCGACAAGTCCGCGTTCCGCGTAGGTGTATTGGTGAATGCCGCCCTTGCGGTCGCGCTTGGTGAGGGTGTTCCCCTTGTTGTCGCGAGCAAATTCCTCGTAGGTGCCGTCGTCATAATCCTGACGCAAGAGACGTCCGACAGCATCGTAGACGAACGCTTGCTTCTTGGTCTGGCCTGGTGCGTTTGCCGAGTTGCCCTTGCCGACACCCTTACCTTTGCCGGAATTGGTCTTGGTGGCTTGAACGACGCGCCCTTTGGAATCGCGAACATATTCGGTGGAGTGTCCGCGATTATCTTTGATTTTGATTTCTTTTCCGTTTTCATCGCGCTCAATGTTAATGACCTGCCCGTTGCTACGCGTCGCGCGGATGATTTGACCTTTCTTGTCGCGGGTGTATTTGATGTTTAGTCCGTCAATGGAGGTTTCTTCCTCCAGCGATTCCATACCTCCATTACTGTAGCTCCATGTGGCTTTACGGCCGAGAGAGTCGACGCGCTCGGTAGGTCTTCCATTGGTGGCTGCGGGCACGCGATAGACGATGGCGCGGTCATCCGTGTAACGCACAGTGCGACGCTCCGGATCGGCGGGATCAAACTCAAGCGTCGCATAAGCCTGCTGTGTCACTGGATTGATTTCCTGATGGATCACGCCATATCCCCGTTCCGTTTGGTAGCGATAACCGATATGATTTGCGCGTCCGTTGTAACGTGGGTCGTCGGCTTCAACTAGGAGCGGGGCAAGTCCGGAAGTCGCAAAATCATATTTATACTCGGCGGTAGTGCCGTCACCGTAGTGAACGCGCGCAAGGGTGGCATATTCTTGAGCTTCCTGTTCGTCACCCGAATTATCGAGTGGGAAACCCGTAACACTGGGAGCGGTCATGTTGTTATATTCATATTCAACAGCGCGTCCGTCGCTGGTTTCAACCCGGCTGATGCAAGGCAGTCCGGCATGTCCTTCATGATAAATTGTGATTTGGTTCCCTGCTTCGTTGGTTATTTGTTGCAATAGACTATTTTCGTCATAATCGAAATTTGTCACCTGACCGTTTTTATCTGTGAGTGTGACTACCCGATAAATGCCGGCTGTGGCTTGCGAAACGGGAGCCGTAACGGGTTCGAACACCAATATGTTTTCACCCTGGGTGGTAATTTCCACGCGATCACCAACAAGGCGCGCCTTTTCTGTGTAACGCTCGTGGAGTGTGACAAAGGAGCCGTCCGGCAGCCGGTCGAAAGTGCGCCGGATGCCTGAAGGATATATGAAAAGCAGATGGTCGCCCTCCTCGTTGCTCCATGCTTGCAATTCAAACTGCCAGTTGTGCCGCCAAGATGCCCCCTGCCCAAACGCCGGGACAATCATGCGCGGCATGCTGTTGTTATAGCGAATCCATTGCAGCGGCTCGCTTCCCGTCATGCTCAAGTCGGTGATTTTACGTGTGACATTACCATTAAGGTCGAATGGATTTGCTCCCTCTCCACAAGGATCTGACGGGGTGATGGGCGGTGGGTTAATCGGCGGCGGGTTAATCGAAGGTGGAGCAATCGGGGGAGATTCATCATTTGGACCGGCAGTAACAGGGAATAATTCCATAGGAACGTATACATCTCCGTTATTATTATACCAATGGCCATTGCCTTTGTCATCAATATGGTATGTCCCGCTTACAGTTCCGTCCGCCTCCTTAATTTGAGCGCCTTCATAAGGGTTCCGTATTTTTTCATCATTTTCCTTCAGCCTTCTCTTTCGTTCCGTCTCCGTTTCATTATGTTTAGGCGTTTCGGACGGATACTGCTCCCCACCATTGCTAGTAGTCGTAGGAGGTGTGGCAGGAGGAGGATTGGCAGGAGGAGTTGGAGGAGGTGTGGGAGGGGGAGCGGGAGGATGGGATACGCCAGAGCCAGACCCTTCTTTGGGGTCTGATTCGTCCCCGTAGGTGTCTGGTTGCAAAGGTTTGCAGGCAATGATCAGAGCGAGTAACAATATGAATCGAATGAGTTGTTTCATGGTGATGGATGTTTAAGATTAAGGTTTGGGATTAAAGTATAAGATTAGGCTAAAGAGAGATGTGGCCGGTGGTTATTGCCCGGTGTATTCGGCCTTGATGGGGCCTTTGTAGATTATGAGTCCTGATTTCAGGGTGATTCGAAACCAATACCAATATTCAGAATTGGCGTCGGGCAACGCATTGATGTTTTGCGATTTTCCCTCCACGGTTGTTGTAACAGTTGTTATTATTCCAGTTTTCCTAAACGGCTCGGTAAGTGGGCGGGGGGCGCGAATTATTATTATTTCCTCATAGATGCTGTCTGGAAAATTCCATGTGAGCGTGGCAAAATCATCCGTCCGGGTGATGCTCACTTTATAAGCGTCCTCCTGCCTGATATAACCAGTCGTGCCATTCCGATCGGCGTCCACCCTGACGGGGCCGATTTCATGGTTTTTTCCGTCCTTCATGCGCAGAATGAGCCAATACCAGTATGCATTCTCATTCGGCAGACTATCCTCCCATCTCGTCGTCTTGGGTTCCAATTTGGCAACTCTTTTTGTTGTGTTCGTCTTTCCTGTATCGCTTCGCATCAGGATTATTCCCGTGAGTTTGTCAGCATCCGCATCGATTTTCCATGTCAGCTTGACATTTTGGCGGGTCCTGACGGCGTTGAAGGCGTTGCGGGCGTCAGGCGGGACGCTGGTTGCCACGACTATTTTCTTGGGTTTATTTCCTCCTTTGCCTTTCGGTTCCTTGGAACAGGAACCCATAAAAGCCAAGCCGGACAGCAAGACCGCGATGATAAAGACTGGTTTTTTGGTCATTATTTTCATGGTTGATTATGAGATTAGGTTTAGAGATTAGGATTAACATTATTCATGGCACACGAAGCGCGCTAAGTTTGCTTATGATTTTTTCGGGAGCGAGGAGCTTGCAATCATACCACGCTGTGAAAAGTTCACCGGTGGGAACCTGATCAAGGGTTCTTAAATCGCCGGCGCCGATCATCAGGATATATTTGCTTTCCGCGGTGGGATGCGGGACGATGGCTTGAAATGGCCGGTTCCCGGTCAGCCTGTCGTTTTTATACAGAACCATCGCCAAAGTCACTTTCATCGGAATTTGTGCCTGAATCTTTTCCCATACGCTGTTGCTTTGCGGGTTGCCCACAAGAATGAGGGAATGGCTGTCAATCTCGTCCTGTGTCACTTCAGTGTCTTTTTTGATCGCGCACTGTGCGCCGTGGAAATATTTTGAATAATCCGTTTTTATCGAACCCACGATGCGTTGTATGTTCTCCAGATCGCCGCCGGTGGCATGCGTGCCCTCAACGACGAGCATCGGCGTGGCGAAGATTTCCATGATGGGGCCGGTGAAGCCGGCCTTTGCCAGAAAACGAGAGCGCGTGTCACCGGGATTTTCGTTCCTGCATGGAGCCAGCCAGGAAAATGTTTTGTCCAGGCGTTCAACCAATGTCATGGGGTGCTCGTTAAGCAGGCTGGCAATGTCACCCCGTGTTTTCGCAGCCAAACTTAAAAATGCAGTGGAAAGCTCCAGCGGGCCATGCCCGGCCGGCTTGGTGTTGTCGTGCATCACGAATATCCTCAAGTTCTGGTTGTCAATCACATGGCGGCTTGGATTGACGGTGGTATACCATTGCATCAATGATGGGGAGAATTGTATGGACTCCAATGAGAGATCGAACACGGCCAAATCATAGACTATCGCGGCAAAACGGACGGGGTATTCCGTGACCAGTCGCCCGGCATTGTAGCCGGCGCCGCATGTCGCATACACGCTGATCCGGTGCGGGTCTATATTATAGTCTTTTTCGACTGCATGGATTGCCTCATCAATGTTCACTGACTCGTAGGTATAACCGTCAGGGGCGCCCCTGTATCCTGGCCACAATAGGGCAAAACCGTGTTTTTCGGCGGACTTCGCCCAAAGCAGCGCCTGCCGCTGATTCGCCATGGCCGGTCCTTCAATAAACGAACGATTCTCGTCCTCAATCCTTGTGGATGGTATCACAAGCAGGGGCAGCGAAGCGGCGGGATTATAGCTCGATGGAATGAAAAGCCTGTAGGACTGGGTGGAACCATCGGCACCGGACGCGAAACTCCGGATAAGTATCCCAGATTGGGTTTCCGGAATATTCGCGATGCCTTCCTTCAACTTGCGTTCAATTGTGGCGAGACTGCTTAGCGTGTAGGCGGTTTTTTCCTGCCATTGCCTGTCAAGAACATTGTAATTTTCCTTTGCCAGTAAAATTTTTGCCCGAAGAAATTGCGCCTGGATGTCGAATTTCACCGCTGAATCCTGGCTGTATTGTGATAATTTATCCTGTAGTCCCGCAAATAGGCCGGCAGGATTTCCAACGATAAAAAATTCCGAGGCGCTTTCATTTCCTGCCCGATAGGTGGCCTCATAAATACCCGGTGCAAGGACGGCGTCCGTGTCACTTGTCACTTTGCCCCGGCGCACGGAGTTCCTTTGAAGAACAATTTTGTTCGTGGACACATCGCGCACCTCAAGCGAGACGAAAAGTTTGCTTAGATTTGGATTCCAATCCAGAGTGATTGGATCGGCGCGGTCCCCCAGCGCATAGACAAGTTTTTTCAGCAAACCGTGTTGCGGCTGCCAGGCAGCTCGCAAATCCCGTGAATTATCAAGATACACGGTCATTTGAAACCGGGGTTTCTCGTGGAAGGAATATTGCTTGATATTTATAACATTTTCCCCCTCATTGAGCATGATGGGAAAGTATCCAATCCCCCCGGATGTCTTTGCATCGCCAGCACGCACATCGCAGGCAAACTTTCCATTTGAAAACAGAACGGTTTCGGCGCTTGTGTTTATTTCTATCACGGCGGGCTGGCGTCTTCCTGACACGGCCTTGAATGCGACATGCGTCACCTGCCGGCTTTCCCAGGAGCAACCGTCGAGAAATGCGTTTACGGTGTCCCGATCAACCACCTTTGTGGGTTTTCCCAGAAGGTTTTCCGGGGATTCAATTATTATGACATTGTTTTTCGGGTCAATCCTGCATAGCGGTCGCTCGGTTTTTCCAGTCCCGAAAGCGGTCCACGATCCGACATGAAGAAAGGTAATCACGGGATTTATTTTATGCGTGAGATGTATTTCAGGAATATAAACGGACTTGCCATCCAGCCTGACGGTTTTTATCACATTTTCCGCCGGGGACGCCGACGGGAACGTCATGCTTTGGATAGCAAGGAACGCGAACAATAGTAACGAGTGTCGAGTAGCGGGCAGCGAGCAGGAGCCGCCTGTCGCGGCGCGTTTGCTCGCTGCGCTCTCAGTGGTTTGGAAAGATGTATTTTGCTTTGTTTTCATACTCGCTACTAGCCACGCGATGCTCACTGCTGATGTCAACGACCTGCGTATTCGGCCTTGATGGGGCCTTGATCGATAATGACGCCTGTTTTCAGGGTAATCCGAAACCAATACCAATAGTCAGAATTGGGATTGGGGAGCGCGTCAGTGTATTGGGATTTTCTTTCCATGGTTGTCACCACGGGTTTCGCTTTTGCCGTGGGCTTGAATGGCGCGGGAATGGGGCGCACGGCGCGAACCACCCTTATTCCCGCATAACTATCCTCGGGAAAATCCCATTTGAGCACGGCCTGGTTATCAGTCCTGATAATGCTTATTTTATATGTGTCCGATAATTTGATATAGTGAGACGATCCTGCCTTGTCGATGTCCACCCTGACGGGGCCAAGGTCCTGAAATCTGCCGTCAGTGGTGACGAATCTGACCCAATACCAACAGGCATTTTCATCCGGCAGGCAGTCCTTGAAACTGGTGGCGCCGGATTCAAGCGTGGCCACGCCGTTGCGATTATTTATTTTCCCCGTGGAGCTTCTGGTAATTTCAATTTTTTTGAT
>Ga0209629_10000611_pt1 | contig 20085 bp, 13 predicted proteins | sample TergutCu122P5_FD_187286 | JGI IMG/M metagenome (GOLD analysis project Ga0209629, IMG submission 187286) | Cubitermes ugandensis P5 segment gut microbial communities from Kakamega Forest, Kenya - Cu122 P5 (SPAdes) (version 2) | ecosystem: Host-associated > Arthropoda: Insects > Digestive system...
TCCCCCCCCCCCAGAAATAATTAAAATGCGCACAAGTTCCTTTTTCCACTTAAAAACCCCATTTTGTTACGAAGTTAGAAACTGAGCAGAGCTTATTATTTGGTACCTTTATATCTCCTTGCTGTAAGTTAACCCTTTCAGGCGTTCAGTCCACAACTCTTTTTTTTTTTTTACAAGTTCCTTAATTTGTGGATCTTGGAGTCGTATTCTTTTTTGTTGTAGAACCCAAATTTCTTACTACATAATCTGTCCTTGCATATTACGCAGACAATTTCCTGATTACTTCAGACCAGTTATTTTATTTTAAGAAAAACATTCCTTTGTTTTCTTATATACCACGGTATGGAGCACGTTGTTCCTGAAAATAATTCCCTCCACACGCAGCAAACTTTTTAAGTTCAGAAACTATCTGGGTAGCAGAAATTGACCTATTCCATCAGCAGGTACCAAGGGACTAGTGCTGTAGTGTGAAAAACAAGTTGAGAACATGTTTGTTACTAGTGTCTTGTTGATGGTTTCTTTGTTCTAGTATATGGCATGGTGTAGATTGGTTTATTATTTTTTATGGCTCGACAGCCCGAGTGAGCCTGCGCCTCCTCTCTGAGGATTCTCGATCGCACTCATACACATCACGCTCGGTAGGATTCCTCTGGACGAACGGTAGGCCCGTCGCAGAGACTTATATCTGACAACAAACAACGCTTACAAGAGACTGACATCCATCCCTCCGGCGGGATTCGAACCCGCATTCCCAGCAAGCGAGCGGCCGCATACTCACGCCATAGACCGCGCGGCCACTGAGATCGCCTAGATTGATTTATTATAGGTACCATGATTTTGGGACACGTCGTCTCTATTTTCAAGGTCCTTTTTTGAGTATACTGAAGATGGACGCGGCAGACTGTTCCGAAACTTGGTCCCTGTATCCTGACCTATGCATTGTCATCCTAGAAGATCCTTGAGAACCGCCTTGAGGATCTCACATCTCCGGGTGTTGTGTCTGGAGCATGCGTTTTGTGGTTTATCTCCACACAAGTTGCTTTAAAACTGTGAGCTTCAAAATGACTTGCACAGATTCCAGATTTTAGGTTTTTTCGCCCGAGTCTTTTTTCTGTATAACGGTCCTAAATTGTTTCTTGATTGCTTTTCAAGGACCACCCAACATCCAGAAGTCTGGCAGACTGTTGGGATATGTACAGGAACTGAAGCTGCATATCAGTTCTTTTACAGATGGAAACTATAAAGGATATGATTTGCTGTGTCTGAGAAGAAGCATAGTCTTTAAAAGATTATCCCTTTTTACCCAAATTGGTCTTTTCCTTTGAGATACAATCCTACCATCTCATTTTGTAATTACATAATCTTTTTAACAACTCTCGATCTGACGTAACTGTTCGGCAGTTTGTTTCCGAATAGGTGAAATATGCCCACTTAATGTTGCGGTCTTGCATATTTTCCTTGCCGATTGATCCATTGTTTCTAAAGAAATTACTAATAGAAAGAATAATACTTTTCAGAAAACACGACTGATTTGACCGAACTGGGTAACATCACAAAACCACTTAGTGTTTCACGTAACAGCACAGACAGCAAGAAATGATGTGCAAGGGTATAAACAGCTGCTATTAATTGCAGTAGTCTTAGAAAACAAAGCTACGTCGTTGACCACATTATTTCCCCCAAACTGTACTTGTTCCAGTGTTGATGTAGTTTTTTCGCAATAGATGTACAGGGTCGTAACTTATTTTAATAGGCGTGAGGTGCAAAGCATTCAAGCATTCTGTGCTTGCACGTTGGTAATGTTAATGCCTTTTATAACCGCAAGTACTTAGTTTTATCTTTCAGCTGTGGGCTGGCTTTGATAAGTGATTTTAAGCAGGTTTAGTCAAACTGTAGTCTGTGCTGCGTTAACTGATAATTGTTTACACTCTCCGAAGTTAGAGTTGTGGTATATCCTCTGGTATTAACGCCCCCTCCCCCAAAGCAGGTGTCCACTTTCGGCTTAAATGTTTACAAAACTGCACAACTGATTGAAATTTCAACTTCTGTAACTTCTGCTCCGTGCTTATTCCGAACATTTAATCTGTTCATATCAGACTCACATTGTGCTGCTTTCTTACTGCCTCTGCGTATCTTGCAGCCATAGACAGTACAGAGTGCGGCAGCAGAAAGTAACGATTTTAACATCGCATTTTTGACGAATTGGGTCGAATATAAGAAACACAAAAACGTATAGAGTATCAGTAATAAAATGCCATTTAATATACGATCTTTACTTTTTAAAACTTAACGTCCCTTAAGTGGTCTCCTTGGCGTGCAATACATTCCTGTAATCGTGATCTGAAACTAACCATAATTGCACAGAGGCACACACCTTGACCCTGACGTTAAAGTACGTTAGTTACAGTTGAGATCCGAATATTATGACGTTAAGGGACGAAAGGGCGCCTCAGAATCGAGATTGGGGCCATTGATAATCGTCTGCAGCGTAGTCGTGGTTAATTGCCTATCATAATTGCAGGGGTGTGCTGCATGCCAGGAAGGCTACTTGGGAGGTGCATTTCGTTAGAAATAAGTAGCACGCATGAAATGACAGTTTACTACTGACAACCCACAATTTATTTGTTCGTATATTCAAACCGGTTCATAAAAACAGCGATCTGAAAATCGGCACATTCAATTGCCGCACCTGTATTACGGTTAGATAGCTACCCTAATAGGTCGGGCATGCAGTATACTTGGATGCCGTCGCAAATTTTTATAAGGACGCAGTGGGTCATAAAGTGTCATTCCTAGTGGGCCTAGATCTCCTCCCTGTTGAAGTTTCGAGATCATACATACACCACACTCGGCAGGACTCCTGTGGACGAGTGATTGGCCCGTCGCAGAGACCTGTAACACACAACACTCACAAGAGGTAGACTTCCATGCCCGGGGCGGGATTCGAACCCGCAGTCCCAGAAAGCGAGTGGCCGCAGTCCCACGCCTTATACCGCGCGGCCGCCATGTTCGGCATGATCCCATCCAGAAACCTGAGTGTATTTATGAATGTTATAACGTGGAGACATTACGCTTTTGATGGTTCGAGTTTTTGACGTGGAAAAGTTTACTACTGTAAGGTTATACGGAGCGTTGAAGTGAACGCGGAACCGGCTCAGCTGCATTGCTACATAGCGACCCGTGACGCAGCTCGCTGCACATTAGTCCTGCCAAGTCTCGGGTTTACGCGGGTCTACCTGCCGTAGAGCGGACGACATATGGTGCTGCACAGCGACCGATGATGTTCCCCGCTCTACCGCACCGAGTTCCAAAAAGAAATGGGGTGGAGAAAGGGAAGCTGTGTTCACCAGGTTCATGTAAAGCATCGTTTACAGCGATTGGTTTGTAAGTACGCATGTTCTGTCCGCACTTCGGCATTGAAACCTAAGACAACCGTGTGGTACATACGGAATTTATCTTGTCGCTTGATTACGTATAAACCTTTGCCTTTATCCCCCAACGCAACAGCAATAATATTACACTGACAACCTCTTGTCTGTACTAAATCTGTAGTAGGCCCATCAACTTTTGGCCTTATGAACTGTAATCAGTCAAGGAGAGCGGATGCAGTAGATATGTATCCCGAACTCTAGATGATATTTGAATTGCTGGAATTCTCCTCAGAACTGATGTTTTGTCAACCAACAGAAAATCGGCGATTCACTTCGGCACTAAATCGTTGCATAGATGTTACGTTTTGTTTCTCGAAAATTTGCGTTGTAAGGGCATGGTTGCGAGCATTGGGATTGCACAGAAGGAAAGTTGTGCTGTTGGTGAAGAAGAACGTAGGGCCATTTTGCATTTTATCTCACGTCTTGTAGTGGTCTGGAAGTGAAACACAGCGGTGTTTCCTGTTATAACGAAAACTGTATACGCGCACTCGTTGAACGCGTATGCGCATTTTTCGTATTCGATATTTCTTATCGTCAGATCACACAAAACAAGGAAAATCACACTTATATTCCATTTTTTTAGATTTTATTGCACCCGTTTGGTATCGAGAAACTAATTGTTGTGAATTTTTATCGCTGTACGTCGATTATTTGTCGTTATGTCCAGTCACAATTTTCATAACTTATTTTTCATTTGTACCTCGCACTCGACTCTTTCAAAGACATTGTCCTCGACTTTTTCAAGGCAAAAAAATTACAGGAAAGCTTCTACATATACATTTGCGGTTGGATTTTTTTACTTTTATTTTCTCCCTGAATCCAAAATCTGATATAAAGGGGGAAAATATCACCACATTACGCATTTTCTGCCGTATATTGTCTTGGAATAGAGTGGGGTGAATTTTAAGAACGTCAGGAAAAAAACTTAACCTTCATGGGGCTCTGAGTCATGAGCCGGATATGTGGGCGTTTTCACGGCACATCAGTCACTGTTTCGGGAAAACTTGGTATCAGCTGGTAGTATCGGTTTCATAATTATACTTTTATGAGATGCCTAAGGATGTAAGGATGCAAAATATGGAGAAAGGCAAACAGAAAACAGTGGGATAGGTGTAAAGTAGGAAAAGCCGAGCGAATTATGACGCAACATTACTCGTTTTACTTAACACCACTTGCTTCTTCCTTCTAGACGATTGCATCTAAACGCTCCGAATGAAAGGGAAACAATTTGATTGATGTTTCTTGTGCGATGCAGGAATAAAAAAGGCTTGTTCTGGGGCAGTTTCGTCCAATGCGGGTGCGTTTAAGTTGGTTTTCTAACGCCTTTTGTTGTCTGTCATTGTTATGTGCCATTGTATAGCAAAATTGAAATTGTCTTTTACCCAGTGATACATATAGTTGGGGCCCATTTGTTCCTACCCAGTGCTCCAGTGGTTGGCTCTTAACGTGCTTCTCTTACCTCTAGCCAGCGGCCATGGTGTGGCCCTTGCGCATGTGATGTCGCGAAAAAATACGACTCTTTCTTCACAGTGAAGTTCCCTTCGTAATGGCGCGTAGTCATGTAACTTTACCAGTTGTAGGCAGATGCCCCATCACCGAAGTAATGTGTATTGTGTGCCTCTACCATGTTGTCGAAGTTTTGCAGTTACGTTTTCTTGAAATAAGACAGACCTACGTAACAACAAAAGATTTGCAGTCCTTTGTATGTGATGAACGATGCGTTCTTGTCGGAGAATTAGACCAGTGGAAACCGTGGGTTGTAACATGGACGAGGACCTCTCAGGTAATTGGATACTCCCTGGGTTGTCACGTTTCTTCCATTTCGTTTTTGGCGGTTCTTTATGAAGCCAAAAAAAAAAAAAGCCTTGCGTGGAGACCACGTCTGTCTCTAACCTAGTAGCAGCGATTAAACCGTCGGTAGGTCTTCCTGAAATTATATATATGTGGGTTCTAGGCAGCAAGTTGTATAACAGGCATGAGTTTACTGAAAATCGGCTCAGTGAGTCATACTTTACATAAGGGTATAAATGAATTTTGTGGCCTACTTTACCTATTTCTTGACCATTTTGGGTGAATTGGTGTTCAATGCTGTTGAGAAATACAGATTCTCGAGGAAATTGGCACACTGGAACCTGCACTTTACTGAAAGGCGTAAAAAAATTTCAGTCAGTTCTTTCCACATTGTTCGATTGAGGTGACGTTCGATGGAAGAGAGCTGCACACAATGTGTTTTACCATTTGTTGCACAGGGAAGGCCATACTTTTCTTTTAGGCATAAATGAAATTACACACTTGTACTGTGAACCATATGACATTTTGAGAGTAAAGAACGCCTTGATTAAATCTGTGTACTGCATAATGGAGTGTACCTAAGTCTTGTTACAGGGTGTCTGTTGTATGGCTTCAAATGAATATTCCCTCAGTGCAGACGAGTTTTCTTTAAGAAACCTATAAACTCAGCGTTGCATGTTTTGGTGGCAGCAACAGTAGTTCTGTCCACCGAACCCCACTTTGTGACACATCTACCTTAGCTTCCATAAACACTGCTTCTACATTCTTTCTCTCCTAAGTTCAGATCTTCCAGGATACGCGACACACAGTCCACATGACATGATGGCTGTGCAGATTACATATGATTCTGGGTAGCAACACATGCTTCATAAATGCTTATCAGTATGCATTTGTCTTTGTTCTGTTTGGTATTTTTGTCTCAAATCATAAGCCTCATTGGTGAATCATACAAGCACAGGTTCCATGTGTAACAGGTGAGCAGTCCCTGCTCAAAGACAGTGTGGGATTTTCAGCAGTGAAAACTGAGAGAAACCTTCTATGCTATTGGAATATGGGTATAGCTTCATCATTTTTGCTACCAGTTTATATTGAAACTGTTGGCTCTTTCCATTTTTGTTACTCACAAAATCGTCTTTTGGGCTTAGTGCATTTGACATTACTTTCATAAAAGTCCGCAAGTCGTTGCTCAGTCGGGCTTTTGTTTTTTCTGGTTTGGCATGGTTGACTTGAAGCCCTTTTTTGCAAACTTTTTAGCAATGCGAACTACATGAATTTTTCTGAAGCCCAATTGAACATTTTGATATTAATGTGTGTCATTCCTGTTGTGTTAATACAGTACATAACAATAAAACAGTCAGTCTGTGCACAACATTTTAGTATGGTAATATAAAAAGCTACACATTTTGACTGTACGAGATAACCGTCATCAGGCTATGTGTGCAGGAATACATAAAGAAGGAAATTATACAGCAGTAGCTATAAATTCAACAGTAAAACCTATGGTGCAGTTTTCTTCTCCACTGGACACGTCCAGAGGGACGTCAGTGTTTCGTTTCTTTTGGTAACAAATTCTGAAATGACTGCCATGCCATATGATTTTCTTGTACTTTTTCTTACATTCCACTTCCCAAATTATTTCCATTTCCACTTTTTGGTATTAACCCATTCTGAGACACCTTATAAAATTGTAATTGTGCAAGCTGTACTATTAGTTGTACAGAGTTTTCCCCAAACACTGTTTTACTTATCAGCTGCGCAGCATTTTTTGGCACATTTTCTGTGTCGGCCATGCCCTACTCTAATAGGCGTATTGTATTGCAGGAAGCAGGTAATCTGATGGCATTTTTTCCCCTTGAATTTCAGATAGAAGGTAAAAATAAAAGTAAAACAACACGTAATCCCAAACCTCTACTTACATATGAAATAATTAAAATGTGTTTTTTTACTGGTGAAAATCACATATTAGTTTTAAATTGAACTCTACCTTAAACCATTCTGGATGTACTGTGCTTGAAATGGTCGAGTGTGAGACAAATTTGACCAAATTGTGAAAATTCTGAGATTAGTTATTCTGAAAACTAATCACTCTTCAGGTCTAAACCATCAGGATAGTAGTTTCTCAGGTGCCCAACATTGTGCATAAAATTTTAAAATTTTATTCTTTTTTAAGTATGTCCTGATTTGGTGTTGCATCTTGTGGATCGTCTTGCATTTAAGAAGTCAAAAATGACAGTGTGCAGCCATTTCCAATGATATGCCTTTTATGGTTGATCAACATGAGCACCAGTACCAATACAGACATGGTTTGTCTTGATTTCCTGTCAACACCTTGTGCCTGTTGTAGAACATTATGTATGTGTGATCAATGTGTACACTTTATCAGAATTTATTAAATTCCAGAGAGGCCAGACATTGATGTCTTGTTGGTGCAGATATGTTTAAATTGTTATGTGAGATGGAAACTAAACACTTAATCCTGTTGCTTCATTACTGCTGCTTGAATACAGAAAGGGCACTGTCTGGATAATTACTCAGATTCACATGATAAATTTGCATATTTGCTGTAAGTTAGTTGTATTGAGTTCTCTTGTGTGTTCTCTTTTGTAAAAGATTGAGTAGTGTGATTATTTCAACAACAAAAAATTTGTTGGAATATATTTTGTGTATCTGAAGGACTTGCTGTGGATGCAGTTTAAATTTTCAGACATTCCTGAGAATTTCTGCATTTATTGGGTTCTTTTTGGGGGTGAACATTTCCTAGTTACATCTTAAGAAATTTTTTTTAAATCATATTTTTATTGTGTATTTTGGCATGAGGTGTAACAGGGTCTGTTTACAGTGTGAGACATTTATTGTACAAACCCACTTTAGCATTTTCAAGGCTGTGTTGCAGCATATTGTAATTCAAATTGTATATGAGTTTGACTTGATGGAAAAGGTTGGGAATTGGTAGTCTTCTTAGGTCACTGGTCCTGCATCTTACTGCTGCTGGCTTGAGTGTTTGTCAGCATGAACTGTAGTACACAGAACTTGGGAGAGAGTCTTAATGTACAGAATAAGGATATCCTCAACAAAATAATGTAGGAGATGTTGGTTGATAATGATTTAGGAAATCAGTGCAAAGTATTCTGAGAATCAGTGATAGGATTTTTGAAATATGTGGTGTCAACCTCTCCAGGTTGCATGGCTCAGAACCCTTGATTCACATACTGCATCTTTCAAGTGGCACCACTCTACTGGGTGAACCATATAGTGTTGTAACCATTTTAATAGCATTCATATTGCAGTGGATGGCCTATTAAAATAACTTTGCTCATCTGTATCCATGTACCAAGACAACCATGTGTTGGATTTTCACAGAATTTTGTTTTACAGAATTTTATGAAAATTGTCTCAACTATCAGAATCTTTATTTAGGCAAGATGACTGTAAGAAGAATTTTACACGAAAACCTGCATGCAATTCTGTTTGCGTCTCTAGTGTAACTTGATAACATGCACACATTTGCTATGTAGGTTGGGTAAGAGACTTTCTTGGAGTTGTCTCCAATGTATTCCCAGTTTTGTCCAGCTGAATATGTATTGCAGTGGTAAATGTTTATTGTAGAGAAGAATGAAGCATATGTTCAGTACATTTTTTAAAAGACTTGGCCATTTCCAAAATAATTAAACGAAAGGGACGCTTCTAGTATGTACATTTCTGAATTCATGTATTGAAGAAGTAGCAGTCGTCTTCAAAATATAGCCATGCTTCCATGAGAAAAACAGAATGTCTTAATTGCACGTAGACTACATTGAAATCATTGTTCTATTGAATGTAATGCTGTAGTACAGTAGGACTTAAGAGGCACATATAAAGAAGTTATATATCTATATAATTTTTTAAGGTGTTATAACAGTGAATGTCAATTTCTTAATATTGATAGTCTGTTTGTTCGGTGTGTATTTTGACTAGTCATATGTTGGAACAGGCTTTAGTATCACAAGTAGTAAATACTTGTGAATTGTATGTTTTTTATTGTAAGGGTGGAGTGTCACTCCCTTTTCACCTTAGCTACATTTCCTCTTTATTAGTAATGTGTAGAGTGTGGATGTTTATAACTCTTCCTGAATTCATCTCTGTTTTTTAAAGTGTAGTCTGGTAATTAAGTTTCTGTTGTAGAAGCATGGTGCACAAGCCTACAGTTCTGAATTTGGGAGCACACATTTTAAGTGTGCACATTGGATTTAGTACGGTTTCTGTATGGTCCAGATTTGCTTGTTTACTTTTGTCTAATGAACCTAAACCAGTACTACAGAACAGAGTTTAGTTTGGAAGTTGAGCTACACTGGGCTAAGAAATTCCCAGTTCATGTCCACGCTGAAAAGGAGAACTGACCCTGTATTGGGCTACTTGATTCCTGTCCACATTCTTGCACACTATTTTGAAGGTTCAAGGGAGACTTGAGGCATTATTGTTTAGCTGGCAGAGTTCACGATATTGTAGTTCGTATCTGGATCTCTTTGAGCATTCTGACATTGGTCCTAACTGCAGCAACTTAAGAAAAGCAATTAAAAGGGATCTTACAGTAGTACCCTTTCACATAATGACTTGTGGACATGAATTTGAAGCCTGTCACTTTGTTTATTAGCAGTACTAACCAACAGAGTTGCCAACTACACGATCATAATGTGCATTATGGTTCAGCAATATGTTGATCTTCTGAAAGGCCTCGGCTTACAGCTAGGTTCTAGGTGGAGCTGTAGACAACATTTCTGGCAGTATCTTCTTGTGATATGTAAAAGTTTTGTGTACCCAGAATTTGATATTTCGATGTTTATAATGTTAGTAAACACAACCAGTCATGTACACCATTGATTTCATAGAAAAAAACCACCACCATGTTTGGGGTAATGTGCAGTGTAATATTTGATGAGCAATCCTTGTAAATGCATGTTGTACAACATGTTTCCAAGTCTCTTGATTTACACTGGTTGACTTTAGGAATGGCTATAATGGACTGTTATGTGGTAGAGATCTGGAAGTTTTTGCAACCATTACTGTGTGGGGTATTTTGGAATGGGAACAGAACAATTGTCGGGTGGTGGTTTGCAGTTTGTATTGCAGTTTGGCCTGCTTCCTTACATCGAGTAATTCTTTGTGAAGCCATGGTTTATACTGTTTTATTTCTTAATATCCTAAATCAGGCCCACCGAACCTATAGCTCACAGACAATATGCTGTCTTGGGATATCATGTTGTGTTGTCTGTGGAGACATTTGAAATGAGAAAACATCTTAACCCTTCCCCTGGCAAAGCCAAGATAGATTGCTGGAGCAGTTCTGAAAAACTTTGAGCCGTTAGTTTTGGAAACAAACATTACTTTATAAATTCATTTTGTAAAAAGGTGTTTGTGAACTGTGCATTTTATAAATTGTTCCTTTTATTAACAGTAGTCTGTATTTTTATTGCATGTGATATATAGAGAAATATGCAGGTAAAATTGTACGTCTCCTTATTCCTTTTTCATAGTGTGTGTTGAATTTCATGTTGCCTGCATGCAGACGAAACTTTGTCGAAGTTTCCTGCACCATGTGGAAGGTTGAACAGGCCTGCCTTAGACTCTCTTGGGCTGAAATTTTGATATTGTGTGTTAAACACCCATCTCAAGTGTGTTCACATCTACATCATTCTCAATTTTTTCCAGAGATGCAGACTTCAAGATTTTGATCTGATACTGTTCTTAATTTCCACATGATTTGGCTTTTTGGGATCAGATGTATCCATATCAGACTTTCGCATTGCTTTTTTGCTTGCTTACAATTTGTGCTTGAGTTTTGGAGTCACCTGTTATTTGTCAGGACCAGAGTCACCTCATCAGAAAAAGGAAGGTCTCATTTGAATGACATGTTGTATATATCTTACATTGTGATGTCTTATTGTGTGTTATCCCATCACGAGATGGTGAATTGTATTTATAAGTGTTATGTTGTTGAAGCTTCACTCTCATGATTAAAAAGATTTTTGGATGTGGCATTGTGTATGACTCTAAACTGATAGCTTAAATACAGTTCTCATTCTTGTGTGAGTTTGAAAGTAATCTCTTGTTTCTGCACACTGCAATCACATACATATGTTCATGTGGTACTTAGGAAATTGACTGAATACATTACAGTTCCTCAGTAGGGCTGTCCTTTATTTTGTTACTTTCTGTGCTTATTTATGACATTCACATTTAGAAAAGTATCATAATGGTGCTTCTTAATAATATACACACTGTCTGTTGTTAACAAACTAGTTTTGTGGCTGCTGTCATGATGGTACAGCCATTAAAGCAGAGTAGGATCACATTCCTTTGTTTTCCTTTGAGTACTAAAAATGGTGCCACCTCTCTTTACCCTTGGCTGTAGGGATGACAGCGTTGTGTAGACTCCTGTGTGGTATTAGTATGCAAGGAACTGCTGATCCTTCGAGCCTTCCATCCACCACTAATGCTGATGACAGGCTACGTATGATGTGAGACACAATAGAGTGAGATGGAGAAGAATCTTGTGGGCATGCTGGCAAATGATGCTTAGATGGCGTGGGCATGAAACGAATATCTTCTGTTCATTTGCACAAAAGTTAATGTTGTAGGTTCAGCAAATTCTTGTGTATATTTCCTCAGTGAGTTTAAAATTTAAGTTCAAGGAAATGCACATGGTGGGGGGGCTGGTGGCATCTCCCATGGCGCTTCCAGCAGTTATGTATAGTAAGGGCCCTTCTGTGCACAAAAATCACCTTTGTTATAATTTTTCCTTTTGCTGTACTTGTGTCTGTCATTAAACTAACATGCCTCCAACCTTTACAGACAGGGCAAATTATTTTTACCCTTTTATCCGTCATAATTATTGGATTATTAATGTAAGATATTATTTAACTGTCAGTAGTGTAGTTTGAAGCTGTAAGTATTTGTATTGAGACAGCTAGTTCCTAAATAAACAGACATTAATGAGAGTATTTTACATACTGTGTAAATGTGTGTGTGTGTGTGTGTATGTGCATGTATATGCATGCAAGCATTGGCATCCACAGCATTTGTATGGCATCCTGCATATACCCTCGGTTCCACAAAGCTGTTTTAGTGTTAGTTCTACCTAGACCAGAGCGAGTGATACTGTATGTCTGAGAATTGTTAATGAAACCAAATTTGTGACCAGTTTTGATCTCTTTTCAAATGGGCTATGGGAAATAAGAGAGTTGAGATGTGACACATTGTAATCTAATAAATGGGTATCTCCATTATGGAGAAACATGCTGTCTCCATCCATAGGTTTGAAAGAATATGGATGAGGTAGCAGATTCCTTCCAAACATTAATACTTGTTTACCAGATTACACTGTGTCATATCACAGAAGACCATAATCTGAAGGCCATTTGCAAGTTGTCATGAGCTGTGGCATGTTGCTGCAGGGCTTGTAACAACTGTTGTGTATAGTAATAATTTGCTAGTGAATCGGTGATGTCCTGTTCTAGGTAGCACCCCAGCTTTACTGAAATGACCCTACTCTCTCCCACTAACTAGCTGTATATTTGTTTGGTCCGCAGACTGAAGCGAGCTCAGTGTCGCCATACTACCCCCTCTATACCGACCAGACATCACCACAGCATGGATACCATGGACAAGCCTCTGCCCAATGATGACCCTACTGTCACCCTTACCATTAGGCTTATCATGCAAGGCAAGGTATGTACAGAACACACATCCTGGGCCATGTGAACCTCATCCGCTTTGAACAGGAAATGGGACATTGTCTGAAACTGTCTAAGCAGTTTTTAAGATCATTTTCAGAATGTACCTCAGATGTGAAGTGCTTAATAGTTGTATGTTTTAGTGACCCATATCATATTTCTCCTTACTGTTGGAGTTGCTGTTGTATTTTTGCTGCTTTTGGCTTGTGTAGGATGGACATATGGTTCACAAGTAGTCATGCAGTATTGTTGAATTTCACTATTCAATGCAGTTTGGCTTGTAGACCTTGAAACTGATGGTACAATGCGTGGAATTTGTAACAGTGCATGGGTGTGAGTGGCTGCCATAATTAAATTTGTTAACTACCAGTAAAGTGTGGATTTAAGTAACTTTGTGAGGTGGCAGTTTTGATCATCTGTTATAATTAACTTTGAGTATGATCTTGTCAGTTGTAATGGCACTCATCATTCCAAGATGACTGTGTTTTGGCAGACAATCATAATGTAGTGTAATTTAATTAGTTTCTGAGCTGTCACATCACACTACTGCATTTATGAGAACACTACTCTTCTTGATGGGCTAGAGTGGGATTTATTTCACAGTTGTAGCTTGGATCATTCAGGAGTAACTCCTTGTGCAGTGAGATCACGTCTTGTGGTCTCTGCAGTTTGTTTTATCAAACTGTGGCAGATTACAAAGGACAGTGTATTTGGTTAATTTCTGCGTCAAATTTGGCAAAGTTTCTGCAGAAAGTTCAAAGATAATTTAAAATGTGTTTTTAAAGAGAAAACAGTGGGGTTAACCCAAATATATGACTGTTTTACAAGTAGAGAACTGGAGTGAGATCAGTAAAATGTGCTGAGCATTAAGGGTGTCTATCCACCAGCAGAACAGATGGGAATGTTGCATAGATCAAGGAGCTTCTTCATGAAACAGAGATGTCAGTGAAGAATGCTGTTCTTCTGGGATGTGAAATCATGGCCTGGTGGATATTTACCATTGTTTTTGCAGAAACATGTTGCCACCTTCAACTCCACCTCCAACCATCCATGTACCCATATTTGGCAGGAGCAAGTTCCTCTTGACACTTTCAGAAAATCAGTAAAAAATTGCATGCTGCACATCCCAGGATACAGTATTCTTCATAGCTACCACCCTGAGGACCTAAAAACTCGCACAAATGTGTCACTGTCCATGTATTGTGTAATGGGGTTGAAATTTGTCCTAGACTGTCATGAAAGGTCTTACATGCAGTGAATTTCTACAGAATTGGTTTCTCCATCACAGCGTTGCCTTCCTTGTCACTCTGCTTCGTCTGCGTTTGAATGTCTGGCAGAGGTGGCGTGACTTCTGTCATCTATAATTCCCAGGTCTAACACCACATTATGTTTCTTTTCCGGTGTCTAAGTTGCTGCAGAAGGTGTGGGCGTTGAATGACACCGTGATGATTGAATAACAGTTGAGAAATTTTTCTTGTTGAGCTCTGAATGTAGTACCCTGCTGATTTTTACAGAAGTTGCACATTTACTGGATTCTCATCAGCCCACAAGGGAACTTGAGAAGGGATGGTGTGGCATACAGGGTATATGTGGTTATGACAAGGGAAAATACACATTCTGGAAATTACTTAATCACGCCATATTTTACCATGAAAACTGCTTGAGATTAACCAGTATTAAAAATCAGTTGTTAAAGTACTGTTGTCATTTGGCAGAAGTGAACCCATGTGATTTTTATCTGGCAGTAATGTTAAAAAAAAGTGTATTGCAGTAATCATTGCACCACAGGAAACTAAAAAAAAAGTACCACGGTTAGTTCCAATGAGAGAATTTTGCCTTTGTAACATACAACCTGTATATGATACATGTCTGTGATCTGAAGGAGATCATTTTCAGCACCTGTGTTAAATGTAGCGAATACAAAACCTCTTATTAACTACAAGAAAGCTGTGTAACAGAATGTCATGAAAAGCTATTTTGCTATTTCTTGCTGTTATGTTAAGTCTGTAATTGATCCCCTTCAAAGTCACAAACAACAGGACTTCTTTCAGTTGCAGGCCCGTGAAAACCCATATGTTCAGTTTTGTTTAGTACTTTTCCTTGGTTTATCACATTTCGCTAAGACAAAATTGAGCTACATTTGAATTTAGTTAAAGAAAACCCAGTTGAACATTTCTGGCTTTTGATTTTTCAAATTATACAGAACCAGAACATTGCAAAAATTCCACTGTTCCCTCAGGCTGCCTGAAGTCTAACCATCTTGGGGAGAACTTTTTGTGTGCTACTGTAATGTTTCACAAAGCGTTCATTTCTTGCATTTCAGAGTGTCACTTATAAACTCATTCAGATGCTTATGGGCTACAGTAAATTACAGAGAGTAGTTTTTGTCATTGCGCTGAGCACTGCAGAGTGAATGGAATCATTGACCGCTATGCAGCAACAATATTGTCTGCCCTACAACATACAATGAAGCAAAAGAAGTACACTGTATATAGACTGAGACTTAAAAAGTTTTTTTAACCGGACATGTTGCAGCTTATGTGGGAAGAAGGGGGTTTTGTCCAAAGCACTGTCAGGAGTGAAGTTTAATGTGATTTTCCATGCAATTAAGATTATTTTCTTTTGAGATGTGATGTGACATACCCTGCAAGTGGAAGTAGCAGATTCCTCTGAAATGTCTGTACTTAGCCTACATGGTATTCCATCCCGGAAGACTACCTTTGAATGTATTTGTGTTTACTTACTTGGCATTGTTCATTTTTTCCTTATGTACCAGACTACATGATGTCACATTCCAGTAGACAGTTGTATTTCTATCTGCTTTCCTGATGCCACGTTGTCTTTCATTTAATGGATGAGCTGTGTATATTCTAGTTGCGTTAGTAAAGTATACATGAAATTGTTTCATTCACATACCCTCTCCAAGGCACTGTAGCCTACATAAGGACATTACATATGCATTGCAGTCCACTTTCACTTCAGTTGCATAGATACATCGTAATGTAAATTCGCATTCCTCTGCTGGATACCAGTGTGACCCCAGTATTGTAAGGTTTCGTAGTTGTCAGGTTTCTCTAATCTCTTTAAAGAAGCCATTACAGAGATTTCTGCAGACATTTTAATTCCCATCATCTACTCAGTAATTAGGAAGGTGTAGGATTGATTATGAAAGTTCAGGTTTTCTGGAAAATGATGCCATATTGATTGGTAAATAGTTTATGACATTTCAGAGGACCTGCTCTGAGATACTGGTAAATATTTAGCAAATGACATGGCATTGTATCCCAGAAGACCAGACTCGTTCATCAACATCACTGTGAGAATCTAAAATTTTGCATGGTTGACTGTGTTTCGGGAATTATGTAGATATGTTGATTACTTGGTGGCTTAGTTGTACTTTGAAGAGTGAGCAGGGCGCAGAACATAATAAGCATGGAGGAAATTGTATGTTGGGGAGATGAACAGTATTTGTAACACACATGGGAGCAATGGAAATTCCATGCAGCATTTTTCAGGGTGATAATTTTAGAAGGATTTTCTAAAAGATATGGACAGGGTTGAGCTGGCTGTGAGTAGACTTCACTGGCATGCTGCTGTGCATGAAGAAAAGAACATTCTGCTTCTGTAAAAACAGGGAATTTCATCTTCAATTTAAGACATATGAACTGCTGAAGGAAAACTTTATATAATGGTGTCAGTGGGTGGCCTGGTGGATTGCTTACCTCTAACATGAGCACCAGCCAATGCTGAAACCCAAAATGCATATGAATGTAATGTTTAAATATAAGGTTGATATGGTTTTTGGTCATTTAGAAGCAGAAGGGGTTTTGAGCCCTGTGTGGACAAATAGGAGCAATGCACAGAAAGTTTTAAGAAAACAGGCCTTTTCAAAGAAATTGCAAATGAGTGTTGATATCAGTAAGAAGTTTGTGGTCTAATGGAATAACTTGTGGATTGCAATTTTTCCATTTACTGTCTATCCATGCTGTCCACTTCAAAGTAGTTCCTTTGTAACTTGGTGCAAAGTTTGGTGATTGTACCATTACAGGAGGCCCTTACAATGTAGGGGCTTCCTGTAAGACAAGGGAGCTCTAGAAATCTAGCAGTCTAGAACTAGAAAATCAGGTTCTTCTTAATTTATAGAATATCTGGATTTGTGACTATTTGTTATTTCTCAAAGCTTTTTCATATTTTAATGGTATTGACAATGCAAACAAATATTTGTTTTTTAAGATGTTCATAGTTATGTTACATATTGTGCAAGTCAAAAATAAAAAGAGTAGGTGACATTCAGAATGTCTTGGAAAACTTCATTATGGAAATTCTGAATAACATAAAACTCTGTGAAGAATACATTTAAAGAACATCTCACACAGAATTTCATAATTCAAAGAACTCATAGCAGAGGAGTGTGGATAAGAAATTTACATAATAAAATTGTGATTCTTTATATGTTCTCTTTTTTTGTCTTTTTGCTGCTATGTCCCTGTTTTTATGTAAGATAATGGGATTGTCCTCTTTTTTTGTGATGGATATGTAGTAACCAAGACATGTAAGGCTTACGTGTGTCTTGCATGTGGAACATATGTGCATCTTGCACTTGTTCTGGGATCATTGTGTTGTCATCAAATTTACCCCCCTCCAGTGTCAACTTGCTTAATTGAAAAACAAAAAAGACATGCAAAGTGATTGTGGGTGCCCGAAGATTCTGACACTCATTATCACAGTATTGCTTTCAGTCATAAGGATGCATCCAAGGTATGAATTTTGTGGCAGACTGCATGTCACATACTTGGTTCTTGTCAGAACATTTTTGACATGGTCCACATATGTACCAGATAGTGATGCCTGTTTTCATGAGTATATTCCCTGATTCACGCCACACTTTCATCTTTTGTACTCATGGATATAGTTTTAAATACTCAGCATTTTTAACTGATGTCCTGCACTTTTCATCTTGGGGACTAATCATATTTTTAGTTGTGCACATTGTTTTCTTTCCCAAGGCAATATCTGAAATTTTGTAAGGTTCCTATAGCATTTTTTCCTAGTTTGTAGCAGAGCTTGATGCACACACAGAGTTACCTCCACCTAGCAGAGGATTTTTATTATACCAAGAGTAGTGCCATATTGCAGAATGCTGGGAATTTAATTTATCACACCACAGAGGAGAAAGTGTTAGTAAGGAATGGAGTGTAGTTCCCTGTAAGAACAGGACACTTCTGATAAATAGTCCCCTGTACTTTCACTAATATGGGCTGTTGTGTGATTTTCCTGCTTGCACTGGCCCTGAATGGAGTAATTTCTAGGCACATTAGAAAAATTGTGAAAAGCGACTTAGCTTCATCATGTTTGTTCATCCAACCATATGGAAAAACTTGGTTCCCACTGGACACATTTTCATGCAATGTGATACTTATTTTTTTAAAATGTCAAGAAAATTGAATTTTGATTAAAATCTGACACAAATAATGGGTAATTTCAATGAAAACCTGTGTACTTTTATAATAGTATGTCACTGAGTTCTTCTTTGAATGAGAAATGTTTCAGACAAAAGATGTAGAGAAAATAAAAACACATATTTTGTTTTCAGTAACCTTATTCCAAAAATTGTGTCATTTATGAGATAATGTGGAAAAATATGGTAGAGCCAGACTGACCACAGATGACATAATATGCCACATGTGCTTTGCATGGTGGATAACTAAGGCTACAGACACACCCTCAGAATACGTAATACTTCTTGCTTTTCTATGGCAATAATGCTTATGGAAACGTGCCAGAGCATTATGTTATCTGTACATTTTCTGTCTTGTCATATTTTATATTCACTGTTGCTGTTGGACCAGACAGTGCTGTTATCACCTATCCACTTTCATTGTTTCTGGGTGATCACAGTTTGTATCATCTTGCATATGTGACCTGTCCATATGCATACTACGCTCACTCTGGCCGCACAGATGGAGGCAGCATGTTCTTTTGGAACATTGGTTCACCTACATACCCACAAGGTTTCACAGTCCACAAGACTGCAGTCTGAGTACTGTCCTGTTTGGTGTTGCTAGCCTCCATCATTTCCCCTTCATTTGACTTGCACCATTCAACCATTTGGCAGTGTCCCACCAGTCTTGGCTAGCAACCATGATCTTAAGTGTTGGTAATAGGACAACAGAAATGTGTCTGAAGAACATGGAGATTTTTCTTTCAGGTGTTTCTGAGCATCATCCTGTTGACAGATCTGCAAGGGAAAGTACTTAGGATGGAGTGGAACATAAGTTAATAGACACTGGAATTAGTTGGACATTTAAAAGCATTGCTTCATATTTGAAATTCATAAGTGTGATGTTCCCCTCTCCACTGATCATTCAGTCATTGAATCCTTACTTTGTTTTACACCACTCAAGTGTACTGACACTGATTTCCACTGCATTACATAAAGATTTTACAGCATTTGTTGTAATGTTAACTGTGCTTCGTGAAATTGGACTTTTCGGTGTTTGTGAAATATGTTCTCATGCCATAGGACATTGTTATGTGATGGGGAATCTTTGCTTTGTAGATGCAGTTTTGTTTCTTTTGTTGTATTCTGATGCTGAATACTGACTGGTATATTAGAATTAATCTCTGGAGGCCTGTCTGTTGCAGTACTGTGTCTAGGTGTCATACTTGTATTTAATGAAACTTTGTTTGTGCATTTGTGGTGTTCTTGCTTCCTTAAATACACAGCAAAGACATACATTGTGTCCTCTTTGGCTGTCAGTTTTTATGTGTCACTCTGCATCCAGTTTATGCTACTGGCTATTGCAATGTTAACTGATTGCTTGTGCATGCTGTCATAGAATACACTGAGCGTTGGTATTTATAAATAGGCTCATTTGGGTAGTAGCCAGATACATTTGCAGTTGCCATCATGTGAAAGGTTATGTCATGTCATGTAGTGTTGTGGGCAGGCTGTAGACAGCGTGGTATTTTATTTCCATTAAAGGGTTACATATTGCCAATTTAGTCTCCTACTATGTATTTTGAAAGTAACAGTTTTTCTGATACCTTGAAACTAGAGCTAATTGATCTTCTGAGACATGTGAAACATGTCAGTTGTTCCTTATTTTATGGTAACACTTTGCTGCCTTTTGTGTTTTCTGTGTGTGTGTGTG
>Ga0209629_10000612_pt1 | contig 20075 bp, 17 predicted proteins | sample TergutCu122P5_FD_187286 | JGI IMG/M metagenome (GOLD analysis project Ga0209629, IMG submission 187286) | Cubitermes ugandensis P5 segment gut microbial communities from Kakamega Forest, Kenya - Cu122 P5 (SPAdes) (version 2) | ecosystem: Host-associated > Arthropoda: Insects > Digestive system...
GTTGGGTAAGTTGCCACAACTTTATTAGGCAAATTTTTATAACCGCCTCTGTGTCGCTGGTCTTTTTCGCTATGTTTTAGTAAAAGTTGGTGCAGTTGCTTAATATAACTTTCCGACAATTTTATTTCGGAAAAATGAGCAAAAACAAGTTCTAAAACTTCGTAATAACCAATTACTTCCTGTTCATCACGAGTTTTAATCTTGGTAATTTTTACATCTTTAAGCAACTGTTTTATTTCCTCATCGGTCATTGTTGCACCCTCAATACGAGTGGAAGAGCCAATACTTTCGATGGTGGCAATTCTTCGCAACTCTTTCAAATATCGATTTTCGCGTTTTTCAACAACATTCCATTTGCCTCGATACTCATCAATCGCCGCAATAAGTTGCATTACCCGCTGATTTGTGAGAAAATCAAAGTTTAATTTTTGAATATATTTATCCATATTTTATTTAAAAATTCAGACTGCAAAGATACAAAATATTTATATTGTATCCATATTTTATCCGAAACCGTGGCGTGTATATCGTAAAACAGGGAAATAATTCGGTGAAGGCGGTTTATTAGTAAATAATGTTTGGAATTTGCAAAAAAATGTCGTATCTTTGCAGCAATCTTACGTAATTACGTTCGTTCTCTACTCGGGGAGCGCTAATCGTAAGAATGTCACAACGGATAAACTGAAAAAGGATTTCAGGAAAACAACTCACACCCCCAACCCCCTGAAGGGGGCTTAACCCCTAAATCCCCTAAAGGGGACTTAACCCCAGTAAAAATTTTAATCGTACTCCTTTAAAGCCCCCTTCAGGGGGTTGGGGGTTAAATATCTCGGCGTTTCGCGAAAACGGCGCCCTTGATCGGTGAAAACGAGATAGCTTTGTCGTTTTCTTGAGCAAGCTATCTCGTTTTTACGAGCAAGCTTTGCCGTTTTTACCAGGTCTTTTTTCGTTTTTTTTCATCTAAAGGTATAAAAAAATGAACAAACGGCGGCAGCGTAATTTTTTCCCGCTAACTTTTCACTCTGAAATTCCTTAATAATAATTAAAAATAATTAAAAATACAGGGGGAAATGGATTGCGTTGGAGTATTGTCAAGTCAATCCGTTTTGAATTTTACAAATAAATATTTACCTTTGTCACAAATTATAAATATTGAAAACAATGAAAAATCTTAAAAACCTAACAGCATCAGTAGTACTTATGATAGCTTTTCTTTCGTCCTGCCAGAACAACGATCCGAAGCCCCTGCCGGATCCGGTTTATATGTATTCTTATAAGCATGACTATACGGTAACTGCGAAAGATTGGAAAGTGGGAACAGACGATGCTTCCGGCAACTATTTTTATTGTGAGTTTAGCGAGCCTAATTTAACGCAAGATGTCTATGACTATGGTACTATGCAAGCCTTTTTGTATATGAACGGCGACAATATCTCACCTCTGCCTTTCGATGATTTTTGGGTAGATCCCAATACCGGTTATATGTGGACAGAACAGGTTACCTGTGAGTTTCAACCGGGGTATGTAACTTTTATTTTGAAATACAACGATCATCTTACGGATAACACGCCTTCTTATAATCAATATGATTTCAGAGTTCAATTTACCTGGTCGGATTATTATCATTAAATAATCGTTGCTTTCTCAATCATCGCATCTAAAGCGCCTGCTAATCCTGCGGAATCTTTTCCGCCGGCTGTAGCGAAATAAGCCTGTCCGCCGCCGCCGCCCTGAATTTGCTTTGCCGCTTCTCTTATTATTAAGGAAGCATTGATGCCGTTTTTCACTAAATCGTCGCTAATCATTAACGTAAGCGCAGGTTTTCCGTTCGATTCGGTAGCGCCTGCAAAAACCATCATTTCGGTAAATTCGCCGCGCAATTGGAAAGCGATGTCTTTCACCATTTCCGGAGAATAAGGTCCTTTGGCTGTGAACAGGTTAATTCCGTTTATCGTTCGCTTTTCGTCTATGATTTGCTTTTTCACCTGCTGTATTTTTTCTTTGAAAAACGTTTCCATTTGCTCTTTCAAATCGCGATTCTCTTCAAAAATCTTACGAATCGCCTGTTTCAAATCCGGCATATTATTAAAGAGCGCACGAACGTCCCGGATTAAATCTTGCTGAACATAGAGAAAATTCTCGCAAGCCTCGCCCGATACGGCTTCAATCCGGCGTACTCCGGCAGCAATCGAACTTTCGCCTGTAATACGGAAAGTCCCGATATGTCCGGTAGAAGCAATATGCGTTCCTCCGCAAAGCTCGATGGATGAACCGAATCTGACAACACGGACGTCTTCGCCGTACTTCTCGCCAAACAGCGCCATGGCTCCCATCTTTTTTGCTTCGGCAATCGGAACATGACGCGATTCATCCAGCAAAACATCCTCCCTGATTTTGGAAGTTACCCGCTTTTCCACTTCACGGATTTCTTCATCCGTCAGCTTTTGAAAATGTGCAAAGTCGAAGCGGAGAATATCGGGAGAAACATAAGAGCCTTTCTGTTCCACATGCGTTCCCAACACTTCCCGCAAGGCTTCGTGCAACAGGTGAGTCGCCGTGTGATTGCATTCCGTAGCCCGCCGTTTGGCAATATCTACTTCGAGTAAAAATTCATCATTTACATCACTCGGGAGTTGATTCGTCAAATGAACAATCAGGTTATTTTCACGCTGCGTATCGAAAATCGCCGTTCGGATTCCTTCCGAATCCGTGAACGTACCGCTATCGCCGACCTGCCCGCCCATTTCGGCATAGAAAGGCGTTCGGTCGAAAACAAGCTGGTAATATTCCGTATTCTTTTGCTTAACTTTTCGGTAACGAAGTATTTTTGCATGCGTGGAAATTTCATCGTAGCCAACAAACTGAACCGAATCGACCGGTGAAGATTCCGCGCCTTCGCGAACGGTAATCCAATCGCCGGTTTCCACTGCGGCGGCATTTCGGGCGCGCTCTTTTTGCTTTTGCATTTCGGTTTCAAATCCTTTTTTGTCAAGCTCCATTTGATTCTCACGCAAAATCAATTCGGTTAAATCCAAAGGAAACCCGTAGGTATCATATAAAACAAAAGCATCAGTCCCTGATATTTGCGTTAGATTATTCGATTTCGCTTCCTGAATCGTTTTATCCAACAGTTTAATCCCGTTTTCCAAAGTACGTAAAAAAGATTCTTCTTCTTCTCTCATTACTTTTTCGATTAACGATTGCTGGGCAATCAGTTCAGGATAGGCATCGCCCATCGTATCAATCAACGCCGGCAACAGCTTGTACATGAAAGCATGTTTCTGATTCAGAAAAGTGTAGCCATAGCGAACCGCGCGGCGAAGAATGCGGCGAATCACATAGCCGGCTTTCGCATTGGAAGGCAGTTGTCCGTCGGTAATCGAAAAAGCAATGGTGCGGATATGGTCGGCAATCACCCGCATGGCAACACAAATTTCGGGATGAGAATAAGAATAACCGGTCAGCCTGCCTATTTCCGAAATAACCGGCTGAAAGACATCGGTATCGTAATTGGAAGTTTTCCCCTGAACCGCCATGCACAAACGTTCGAATCCCATGCCGGTGTCGATCACCTTGTTGGGCAAACCTTCGAGCGAGCCGTCGGCTTTCCGGTTGAATTGCATAAACACGAGATTCCATATTTCAATCACTTGCGGATGGCTTTTGTTTACCAAAGTCAGACCATCCGTTTTCGCCCGTTCTTCATCGGAACGAATGTCTATATGAATTTCGGAACAGGGTCCGCAAGGTCCGGTATCGCCCATTTCCCAAAAATTATCTTTCTTGCTTCCGTTGATAATCCGTTCTTTGGGTAAATATTTTTCCCAATAGGAAGCGGCTTCGTCGTCGCGGGAAAGCCCCTCCCCAGCCCTCCCCAAAGGAGAGGAAACTCCCTCCCCTTTGGGGAGGGTTGGGGAGGGGCTTCCTTCAAAAACAGTTACATACAGCCGATTCTTATCCAATTTCAATACCTCCGTCAAATATTCCCAGGCATATTCGATCGCTTCTTTCTTGAAATAATCGCCAAACGACCAGTTTCCCAACATCTCAAACATCGTATGGTGGTAAGTATCGTGACCCACTTCTTCCAAATCATTGTGTTTCCCGCTTACTCTCAGGCATTTTTGCGAATCGGCTATTCGCGGATATTTGATGGGAACATTTCCCAGAATCACATCTTTGAATTGATTCATACCTGCATTTGTAAACATAAGCGTTGGATCGCCTTTAATAACCATCGGAGCAGAAGAAACAATTTGATGGCTCTTTTCTTTGAAAAAGTTGTTGAACGATTGTCGAATTTCTTTAGCTGTCATAGCCTTATTTGATATTTATTTTAAAATAATTTGCAAAAGTACGATAAATTACTTATTTTTGTGGCAATTATCATTAACATTTTGTACTAATGAGTAAAATATATTTTCACTATAACTCTAAAACATTAACATACGAGCGAGTTTATGTTTCTTTAGGTCAAAAAATTTGGATAATTTTTAGACAATTGATTATCGGCATAGGAGTAGGCGTTATTTTATTTGGAATAGCCACTTATACTTTTGACTCGCCGCGCGAGCGCCAGTTAAAAACGGATAATAAACTTTTATTAACGCAGTATGAAGTATTAAGAAGGCGAATTGTTGAAAACGAAAAAGTCCTGTCTGATCTTCAGCAGCGTGACAACTCGCTTTACAGGGCTATATTAAATGCCGACCCGATTCCCGAATCCGTTCGCCACCCCGGCTTCGGAGGAACCAATCGGTATGAAACGCTTATGGATATGCCTAATTCCGATTTGGTTATTTCAACTACAAGTAATTTGGATATTATGACCAAAGAGCTGTATGCTCAATCTAATTCGTATGACGAATTAACGGGATTAATCAAAACAAAAGACCTTCGCATGAAGAGTATTCCGGCAATTGTTCCCATTTCCGTAAAAGATTTTAAGCAATATTCGTCGGGATTTGGCATGCGGGTACATCCGATTTGGGGCGATTGGCGACCGCACACCGGAATTGATATTACCGCCGACGCCGGCAGTCCAATTTATGCCACAGGAAATGGCGTTGTTGAATCAGCCTCATGGGAAGGCGGTTATGGAAATGCCGTTGTTATCGACCATGGATTTGGGTTCAAAACGCGATACGGTCATTGCAGAGAATTGCTGGTGACGCCCGGACAAAAAGTAGTGCGCGGACAGGAAATCGCTACGGTGGGCATGACCGGCGATGCGAGCGGAAATCATGTGCATTATGAAGTTTTAGTCAAAGGAATTCCTGATAATCCGGCAAAATACTTTTTCCTGGGTTTAAGTCCGAAAGATTACAGCGAAGTATTGTATATCTCCGAAAACAGATAAACAGCGAAAATTTACAGCCTCTTCGGTATGAAATCTTTCAAGCAGGAAAAGCGTTATTATTCTATTCGGGAAGTTGCTAAAATGTTTAATGTAAACACTTCCCTGCTGCGCTACTGGGAAACTGAATTTGATTTTATCCAGCCCGAAAAAACAGATAAGGGAATCCGGCAATATCAAAAAAAGAATATCGAAGCTATTCGTCTTGTATATAATTTGGTAAAAGAAAGGGGCTTAACTTTAGCCGGCGCTAAGCAAAGATTAAAAAACGACAAAGAAGGCGTAATCCATAATGAAGAAATCATACACAGGCTAAAATCTGTCCGGACTGATTTGGAAGCGCTGAAAGAGGAAATTGAAGCGATGGAAAAATATTTGATTAATAATGATGCGTAAAATCCTTTCTTTATTATTTGCCTGCACGCTTTCTCTTTGCATTTTTTCTCAATCTTCCCCAAAGCGTGAATTTCGAGGGGCATGGATTCATGTAATTGGTCAAAAGCAATATCAAAACATGTCGGTAGAGGAAATGAAAGATTATTTTATCAGCCTGCTCGACAGTCTTCAAGCCATTCATATCAATGCAATCATTTTTCAAGTCCGCCCTTCAGCCGATGCTTTCTATTATTCCAACATAGAACCTTGGAGCCGGTATCTGACAGGCATACAGGGTAAAGCGCCGAAAGATAATTTCGATCCGATGGCGTTTTTGATTGAAGAGGCGCATAAACGGACAATGGAATTTCATGCCTGGCTGAATCCTTACCGTGTTACCGCTTCTGAGAACGACGTTTTATGCAATAGCCATATATACTATCAGTATCCGGAACGTTTTGTAAAATACGGCAAGTTAATTTATTTTGACCCCGGTATTCCGGAAAACCGAGATTATATCTGCAGCATTGTAAAAGACATTGTGAGCCGCTACGATGTGGACGCCATCCATTTGGATGATTATTTTTATCCCTATCCCATTCACAAAGTAAAATTTCCCGACAGCAACAGTTTCAAAATGTATGCTAAACAACAAGGATTTAATGAAAATCAACTCGACGATTGGCGCAGATACAATGTTAATCTGTTGATTTATCAGATTAAACTGACAATAATGAAAACCAAAACCTGGGTGCGGTTCGGAATCAGTCCATTCGGTATTTACCGGAACAGGACGAGTACGCCCGATGAATCGGGGAGCGATACCGACGGATTACAAAATTATGATGACCTGTACGCCGACGTTCTGCTTTGGATGAAATACAAATGGATTGACTACTGCATTCCACAGATTTATTGGGAAATAGGAAATCCGTCTGCCGATTACGATACGTTGATTCGCTGGTGGAGCGAACAAAAAAGCGATGCCCAACTCTATATTGGACAAGATGTGGTTCGCACGATAAAGAAATTTCATAAAAAAAGTCAATTGGAACAAAAAATGCACTTGGAACGAACACTCCCCTGCATCAGCGGGAATTGCTGGTGGCCTGCATACAGGTTAGTCGATAACACCAAAGGCATTGCCGATAGCTTGCGAAACAACTATCAAGCATATCCGGCGCTCATTCCTGCCTTTACGAATATGCACAAAAAGCCGCCGAAAAATGTGAAATCGCTGAAAGCCAAGAGGACGACAACCGGTTATACCTTAAGTTGGAAACGAAACGGCAATCCGGCAAATCCTGAAAAGGCGCAATATTATGTCATCTACTGCTTCAAAAAAGGTGAGAAAACGCATTTGGACGATCCGTCGAAAATTGTTGCGACAACAAACGAAACTTCGTTCCCTCTGCCTTACGAAAATGGAAAGGTGAAATATAAATATGTGGTTACTTCCGTCGACCGTTTTCACAACGAAACGAAAAAAGGCAAATCGAAGAAAGTAAAACTTTGAATACAGGCAACAGACGCTTGATATTGTACGATAATCATTTTTCGTAATAAATCTGCATAAGTCTGGAATAATATTTTTCGGACGAAAAAGCGCTTTGGACATTCTGAGCAATATACGCATAATCAAATGTAGAGCGGAACATTTCTTCAATTTTATCTTTCATATCTTCCTTATTTCCCGATTCAAACAATAAGCCGGTTCGATTTTCTTCTATCAATTCGGGGATTCCTCCTATGTTTGCTCCTAAAACCGGCGTCCCCAAACACAAAGATTCGATTCCACTCAAGGGATTATTTTCGTAACATTCGGAAGGGACGACAGAAAAACAGGCGTTTCCAAGTAATGTTTTGACTTCATCCTGATTTATATAACCTAAAAACTCGATTTTATTGCCTGCATAATGGGAATATAAGGTATCGAACAGCGGTCCTTTCCCTGCTATTTTCAATGGATAAGGCAATTGTTGGGCTACTTGAAGCAAGGTTTCAATCCCTTTTTCTTCAGAAATCCTGCCAATGTAGCAATAATAGTTTTCTCGCTTACGATTGGGTGAATTAATATCCCTGATAGATATAAAATTTGGTAAAACCGTCAGTTTCTCTTCATTAAAACCGCCTGCAAGCGCTCGGGATTTCATAAATTCACTGGGACAGATAAATCTGCCGGTATATTTCTCCAATTTTTCCCGATTCCATTTAACTGCTTCCCCAAAGGCTACAATACTTGCCAAACGACTGTTTTTCATACAGGAATAGCGAATAACCGGCAATTTATTAGTGTAGCATAAATCACAAGGGCTTCCATTTCTCATACAATCATATCGAGGACAAAGCATTTTATAATCATGCAGTGTCCAAACAATCTTAATTCCTCTTTTATAAGCTATTTCTGCAATTGCGGGCGATAATTGACTGTGAATGTTATTCAGATGTACCACATCAGGTTGAAATTCATCCACTAAGCGCGTAAATTTGTCTTTTACTTCTTTTGAACCCCAAGGGCGTACAATATAAGTAAAAAAATCGCTCCAGTGGATATGGATAAAATCCACCTCTTTCGGGAAAAATTTTGTATAAATCGACGGCAGATTTTGCGGATGCTGCATTGAGAAAAAGGCAACTTCATGTCCGTGTTCGCGCAGCAAAGTTTCGAGATTGATTGCATACGCTTCGGCGCCGCCTCGAGGGTAGTAGAATTTATTAGCAAGCAGGATTTTCATATAATATTCACATAAAAATTCATATTCATACTAACGCCTTTATTTGTTCCAATCGATTTTTCCAAGTATGATATTTCGATACAACATCATAGTTTTTTTCAATCAACGGAATATAGTCCATATAATGGTCAAGAATTATTTTTAATTGTTCCATCGGTGCATCCCATTCTATCTCTACAACAGGATTATATCCAAACAATTCAATCATCTCCTGAGGCGCATGTCCTACAATCAGGCATTTGGAAGCCATAGATTGTAAATAGCGATTAGTCATGGTTTCTATCATTCCCGCTCGTTCGGGATGTGTGATATTCGAAGGAAAGCATACGGATATTTTCGATCGCGCCAATCCGTTGATGAACTCTTCCCGTGTAGGAAAAATGATAGTTCCTTTCGTTTTCTCATATAAATATACTTTATTTGTTTCGCTGAAAAAGGGTAAAATTTGCTCGTGATACCAATCGTATTTTCTTCCTGTTTGAAGAACATCAATATCTTTTTGGTTGTAAGGAATTTGCTTATACATCGATATATCAATTCCTTCGGGTATCCAATTTGCAAGAGGACGCCTCAATTTTTCATTCAATGCGGTTACTGCCTGGGAAGAGGATACAAAAATTTGATCTATTTTACAGCTTCGGATAAAATCTACAATTTCTTGTTGTTCTTTTGTCCACGCATCAAAAAAATAGATATATCTTTTTTTCCTGTTAAGGAATGCGTAGGGATAGAATTTATTAAAATCTACTCCCATTATCACGACGAAATAAGCGTCTTGCTTTTCTGATGAATCAAGAACAAAGAATCGGGTGAATAATTCAGTAAGATGTATCCCAATTTTCCTGGTGATTTTGTCTATGTAATACAGTGGAAGAAACCATCCTTGCGAACCCTGTTTTACTACCTTTACAGTCTTATCGGAAAGAATCACTTTCTCAAACTCGTTTACTACATCTTGCGAGCAATGAGTATTGGGACGAATATGCTTGTTTATTAAATACACCACCTTCTGTTTTATTCGTTCATCCTATAGTTTTCCATATACGTTTTTGCCGTTGTTTGAATATCGAAATTTTTCAGTTGATTTTTATCTTTAAGTATATAATCGCTGTCTCTCAAAGTATTTGACACATAAGATTGATATACTTGATATATTTTTCCTGCCAAATCTACAGGATCATTCGGTTTTACCAATATTCCCGAATGCAAGGTTTCTATGATTTCTTTCGGACCATCCAAATCACTTGCAATAACAGGTAACCCGCAGGCAAAACCTTCAATCACCGTCAATCCGAAACCCTCAAAAAGGGAAGGCTGTATTAGCAAATGGTAGTCTTTTAAATTGTTCTTTATCCAATTTCTATCTACCTGCCCAAAGAATTCGACTTGATTTTCTATATTGTATTCTGCTGCCAATGCTTTCAATCGAAATTCATCGGGATTTCCGCCGCCAATCAAATACAGCTTTATATTTAAATCCTGCTTCCTTAATGTATTTATAGCTTGTATGGCGATATGTTGTCCTTTTTGCTCAGGAAACAAGCGGCTCAGGAGAACAATTTTGAATGTATCTTCCTCTTTATTATATTCATACGTAACACGTCGCGTATATTGTTCAATTTCAATACCGTTATAAACAATCGGCGAAAGAATATCTACCCGTTTTCTTATATCCACTTTCACGGCTGTTGATATAGCAAAAACTTGTTTGTAATTTTTAAGAAACAAAGTGGATAATCTCACATTATGAACAGTCAAGCAAGTTTTTTCTCTTTGGCGTATAAAAAAAGGAAAAAGATTATTATCATGGCAATGGATTACATCTGGATTTATTTTTTTTACTATTTGGTATATTTTGCGGAAAGCAGCTAACAATTGAATTTTGTTACTTTCTTTTCTATTGATTAAAAATACGTTTACACTTTTGTCTATCGTATTTAATAAATCAATGTTTACTTTATTATTTACGATGATCAAACCTATCGAAGCTTCTTTGCATTGCTGGTTGATAATATCAACCAGCATCGTTTCCGCTCCGCCTACATGAAAAGAGAAAATGGCATGAATAATCTTCATCTAACAAAAAATGATAAATACTGTTTAAAAATATTCTTAACCAAAGCCACAGGAATAACTATTCCGCCCCACTTGTGTGATAAATCATCAAATGCTTCGCTGAATTTTAAATTATCAGTATCAAAAAAATGCTGCCAATAATGGATATAGGCATTTAATTTCTGCCGAATATTGGTTTGCTTCATCGACGCTAATAAATTCCAACATAACATATCTCCTCTGGAAGAAATATATACTTTGTTTAAAGATCTTCCGGAAGGGAGGTATTCACAATAATAAACAGGTTTTTCATTGGCAATGAATAAGCTATTGTATTCTTTTGCTAACATCAACCATATATATCCGTCTAAACAATTATTTTCGTTCTCAAAAGTAGGTATGGGACAAATTTTTCGGAAATAATCCGTTTTGACCACTTCTGCTCTGTCTCCGGTAATATTAAAAACAGTGCGGTAAGAGCAAAAATCAGTAATGAAATTATTGGGATTCTTTTGGGTTCCGATTGGTTTTCCATTGTGATAGTGTCTTAAAAAAGTAACGGCACATAGTTTTTCATCCTCTTTAATTAGAGGATAATATTGGTTAATAATTTCTATGGCATCATCGCTTAAAAAATCATCGTGATCGACCATTAACCACATATCGCCTTTAGCAAACCGGATAGCTAAATTTATTGCGGTCGTTTTTCCTCCGTTCGTCTCTTTTTTATAGTAATAGAATGGAAAATCGGCTTTTTCTTGCATTGTTTTCACTACCTCATCCGTATTGTCCGGAGAACCGTCATTAACCAAAATCCATTCAAAATTCTTGTTGGATTGCCGCATGAGGCTGTTAAACAACCCGGGCAATAAATATTCGCCTTTATAGGTAGCTGTAAAAATAGTGGTTAGCATTGCGGGGATTTAATAAAGAATTTGAAAACTATTTTTTTCGCCAATTGTTTACATAACCAATAAGCAGAATTAAAACTTGCAAAAACAATCCCTCGCATTTTATAGAACCAATTAAAAGGTGATTTTTCCGGGAAATCTTTCCATTCGCCAAAAATCAACATCCGACTTTGTTGATACTTCTTTTTTGCCTCAGGCAATAAAAAAAAATTAAGCAAAAAATAATTAGCATATCTTTGCGCAATAATATTGTATTCTATCGGTTGTAAGCCGTTAGCGCTCAATTTATGCGGTTGATTTTCCAAATAAATGCCCAAAATCTCATTTATTTTCACAAACGGAAATAGAAAAACAACTCTTATCTGAAAATCAAAATCAGCAATACATCTGAATTGTTCATCATAATAACCTACAATCGGATGAATGGATTTCCGCCACATTTGAAAACAGGAGATATGATATTCAGATAAAAATTTAATACGGGTATGGTCATTATAAGTCGGACTATTTGTCTTTTTAGTACCGCAAATACCATATTGACGAGAAACCCAAATATCGCCGTATGCAATAGCTGCCTCCGGATTTTTATCTAATGCTTCCGCCTGTTGAATAATACTGTCGGGGAAACGGACATCATCAACATTCCATACTGTAATATATTCCCCTTCGGATAATTGAATTCCTCTATTCCAAGTACTATATACAGTTTCCCGTTCCGGAATAACAATATGGCGGATAAAAGGGATCCTTGGCTGCCAACGATTGACGATCTTCATTTCATTTTCTTGCGGGTCGTTGTGCAGCAATAGTACCTCTATCTTATCCACTCCGTCGATTTCCGAAAGGTGTTTAAAATAACCTTCCAAAAATTGTTCGCTCCGATAGAGCGAAGTTAATACCGATATTTTAATTTTATTCATTCAATGTCTGCTCTAAATATCCGATTCAGAAGATTCTCAAGTTTCAGTAAAAATGAAATATAAAAACGAATCCTAATCCCAAGGGCTGACTCTTTGTAATAAAACGCATCCAATCCGGCAGAACAGCATTTATATCCTTTACTGTTCAATAGATTACGAACTTGAGAGTTTTTGTTGCGTTCAACAGATATTAACCGAATATTCAATCTATCAAAATCCAAACTTTGCAGGATTTCGTATTCAGCGCCTTCGGTATCTATGCTCAGGTAATCGATCTCGATTACACTGTACTTATTCAACAGGTTATCAAGCCTCTTACACTCGACTGGAATATCTTCTACACTACATTCGGCGTGATTTACTACCTCCTTGTTAATCCTTTCGATATGCTCTGCATCCATAAATTCTACTATGCCGCCAAGCATTTCCGAGAAATATTGTCCTGTCACTTTCCTGTAAATCAGTTGCTTTTCTTCTGTGGCAATTGCACAGTTTTCACAGATACAATGCCTGTTTGCAGCGAGCTTTTGAAAAACATCCGGATTAGGGTCAATGCAGATACCAGCCCAACCTCTTTCTTTTTCAAAAAAGTATGTGTTGGAAAATGTAATGCCGTCGTGAGCGCCTATATCCAAAAACACTCCTTTTGTTTTTCGGGAAAGAGCAAAATCTGCAATCCTGTCCTGATTGATTTGCGAATAATAACTGTATTTCATCTTATTATTGATTTTTTTGTTAACATCAAATTTATTACATCTTGATATCCAATACGATATTCCTTGATGATAACCAATGGCCATTTCCAATTGCTGTAACACGCACAAGCTATGCCGGGAGCAAGTATCATTCCCCATATTCTCATATCGGTAAATTGCAAGAATAAAAAGAGTAATAACAAAGTAGCGCCTCCCGTAATTATATCCGCCTTAAAAAAAGGAATCTTGTTTTGTTGCATGATAATTTGTCCTGCAATAGTATGATTGGTAGCCAACAAATTAATAAGTAAGAGAACAGCTATATGGAAAGTTGGTAACAGTTGAGTATTACTTTTTATCAGTTGTAAAGCCGGATTTCCGAATAAAACAAGTAAGGAGCCGCCTGTTACATAAGTAAGTAACATAACCGAAAGACTTTTCAGGTATGTTTTTTTTACTGAATCTCTATTCTCCCGAACATGGAACTGCGCTATTTTAGGCATGTATGTAGAAGAATAAACGCCTGCTACAGCCGCTATTACCCATATTATTTGAACCGTTATTCCATAGGAACCTATCTCTGATAGAGCAAGATAAAGAGGACCTATAATTCCGGATACCCTTGAGGTTAGCATGCTGCCTAAACTCGTAAGTCCAAATTTTACGGCATTTGGCATTGTTACACGTATAAATTCTTTTCGTGAGGATGCTTTTGCAATTGATAGTGATTGTTTAAAGTCAACGGTAAAGATCACATATTTTGATAAATAACGTCGTATCAATATAGATAAAGCTTGAGCGCTTACAATAGCCGTCAGACTAAAATGGAAATGAATCAAAACGATTGCCACAATAAGATAAACCGTCTGCCCTACTATTTGAATCTGCTTTGCTTGTTTTATTAACCCTTTTCCGGATAACAAAGCATCGTAATATAGGGTATAAAGTGAATAAGCATTTACAGCGCAAAGAATAGACCATGACACATACACTTCGTTGTGATTACCTGAATAGGTTTTGAGCAAAGTCAGAATATAGTATGTACCCGCTGTAGTAAGTAACAATAAAAGCAGAACAGACATCCGCGCGTAAAACCATCTCATTGCCTGAATCAAGCCATTGAGCAGTCCATAGTCTATATCATTGGTTTCTGCATTAACGTTTTGATAACCGATGGTTTTCAATTCCCTAACGCCACTCACTATGTATGTTATATTGCGGGAAAAAGTCGCATTGAAACCCAAATCAAGCAAACCTACGAAAGAAATAATTGTCGCATAAACCGTCCAAAGTCCCACTGTTTCCCCCGAAAAAGAACGCAGCATAAACGGCAATAAAACAAGGTTTGACCCTATTTGAAGAAATGTGGCGATATAATTCCACACCACATCTTTCTGCCCTATATTCATCTGGTTATTCATGTTCTGACTTGTTTTTTTTCACTACGCTGTAAGTAATCAGTGGTAACAGAAACGTAACTGGCAGTATGAGTATATGAGAAAAAAAAGAGATAATTATGACTACAACGAAATAAACGAACGAGAACAATTCAACCGAGTCTTGGCGATTTTTATAAAAATAGCCCATTAAGAAAATATATAATGAAAGGTTTAGTAGAGCGCCTAAATAACCATAACGCATGAATAAAATGGAATAGGAAATATCGCCGGTATCCAACTGAGCGATTTTCCCCCCCAATGTTTCTTCAATCAATCCAATATGAAAATCAAACATTTTATCGGTCAACTTGGAATCTTCCGTCATCAATCCTACTCCAAACAGCATAGATTTTGGGTGATCAAGAATATATTGATTTCTCTCTAATAGATGGGCGATGCGAAAGGTAAATGTAGAGTTTTGTAAATCATCCATATCTATCTCTAAGTCATCAATAGCAGCTACATTACCCGATGTAACTATGGCAATGTCTTTGATTGTCCGCGAATTTGCAAATTGGTATCCCCAAAAAACAATGAAAAACAATCCAATTATTGCAACGGAGGTTAAAATTACAACCCGTTTTATACGAGGTAAGCAAATCACATAACCAATCGAAATAGCGGCAAAAAAGGCAATGACTAAACTTCTATGAAATGCTCCCAGTAATGCAAGAATCAAAATGATTGCAGTTATTATTTTTATTTTCCCTTTATACGGATTGAAATAAATTGCCATAAATGTGAAAATTTGCAACATATCCGGTTGATTGTAAAATCGTGGAATCTTCATTCCAAACAACTGAATATAGACTTTCATTGCATCATTTAAAATTCGTGTATTCAAAATTATTTGAAGTAGAAATAATGTTGAGCAGAAGACAGTAATCGAAAATAACCATTTCAGCAAAAGGTGCAACTTCTCTTTGGGTAAATTTCGAAAAACAAGGTAGGCAATCCACAACACATTGTAACGGGCAGTACGAATAATTTCTTTCCAGCCTACGCCAATGACATACTTATTATAAATTACGCATATTGCTAAAAACATATAAAAAACAAAAATAAACCAAAACAGCTTATCCGGTTTTAAGTAGCTTTTAATACAAAAACTATCAACAATAACTATACCGCCAATTATAAGAATGGCATAATCCATTCCTTTGGAAAACAACTTGTTTGTCATTATTTCTTCCGGGATCAGATTAAATCCGGAGGTTATGAAAAAGAAAAAAATAATTAGCGCCGGAACTTTATAATCCCGGATATACAATCCAATGGCAAAAACGACTAATATAATGAAAATCATGGCTGATTAGAATCATTACTTTTTTCTTTTCCGTATATAATTGTTAACCACAGGAAATCCGTAAATCGCTAACAAAGGAAAAACAATGGCGCCGAAAAACAGGGTGGTAATTGCGACTTTCATAAGATTGGGTTCTACCGGCTTGTTAACAACATAAGGCGCATCTATCACTTTCAATTTGGGTAATAACGAAACCCCTTTTACCCCGGTTTGTTCCCGCATTTCCAACAGGAATATGTAAATGGTTTGTTGAAGTTCCTGTTCTCTTTTTAACCGGAGGTAATCTTTTTCTATTGTCGGAATTTCTCCAATTTTAGCTTTTATTTCCGATTCTTTGCTCTTCAGATCATTAACAGCAATCTGCAATCCCTTTTTGACATTGTCAACAGTTCTTAAAAGCGCTTCCCGCTGCAATTCCACCTGTGTATCATATTCTTTTACCAAAGCGCTTTGAGACCCTGTTTTATACATTTCATTCCTTTTGACAAGCGCTTCATTGTATTTCCCGATTATTTCCACCATAGCCGGCGCAGCTAAATTGGGAGCAAGAGGGAAAAGTGAATATTTATTTTTTTCATCCTTAACAAAGTCAGCAACCAAATCAGCCATTTTTAATTGGGATTGCGCTTCTAACAACTTCGGCTGCAGCTCTCCGCTAAGCGTAAGGTTATATTTTACATCAGCTTCTATATCCGTTAATTTGTACCGGTCTTTAAAAGTTTGAATGGCTTTGTCAGCTTGCAGCAGTTCTCCATCAACTAATTTCAATCGGTCATTGATAAAAGCTAAGGTTTTATTCGTTACCATATCTTTGTCGGAGTCCCATTCAGCATTGTAAATTCCAATTATTTCGTTCAGGAATTTTTTTGCCTGCACAACATTTTCCGTGTTCATATTCAGCGTAATCAAATCCGAATTCTTTTTTACGAAATCTACTTTGATTGCTGTTTGGTAAATTTGAGTTATATAATCGAAATTGGTATAAAGAACCTTTATTTTTATTGGTTTTTCATACATGTCGAAATAATCCGATTTAGAAATTGTAAATGCGCCCAAAGGCGTTTCCAGAACAGAAGGGAAAGTTGTTACTTCGTATTTCCCAATTACTTTTTTAAGGTAGTTCATAGTTATAGCGCTCCGACCTTTTTCCACATTCAAAGTAAACAATACAGGAGCGGCAATGGTATCTGAAACCGCTTCATCAACACTCAAAACAAGCGGCGACCGGTCATATAATTCTTTTTTTACCAATCCCCAAAATTTGGATTCCCTATAATCAAAGTTAAGCGCAAATTTGCGAACCATTTTTCTCAAATAACCTTGCGAGCCCATTTTGATCGATTCATCTTCAATATTTTGAGAACCTCCGCCCAATCCAAAAGCGCTCAATACAGACTGGCTTCTCGACAACGAGGTACCACCCGCCAACGATTCGTCGTGCCGAAGACTGACCTGCGCCGATACGGTCATTACAGGAGTTTTTATTTTTATATAAACAAAAGCAAGGATTAGACAGATTATCATACTGATAACAAAATAGTACCAGTGTTTCAACCAAAGGAAAAAGGTGTCTTTTACCTGTTCAAATTCACTTTTATTCTCTTGTATTATCATAATGATACTATTACTTTTTATTTAATGAGATGATTGCAACGGTTGTTGAAGCAATGATGGAAATAGCGCTGAATATCATGGAGTAGATGGAAAATCTGTAGCCATCTGCAACTCCGTATTTACTGTCTAATTGTCTTGTTCTGTTTGGTTCCACATATATTTTATCGTTTTGTTGTAGATAATAATAAGGTGAAGAAAATAAATCGGATTTAGTCAAATCAAACCGGACGCGATCAAAGGTGCCATCATTATTTTCTCTAATCAGTAACACATTTTTTCGATCTCCATAAATAGTCAAATCATTTGCTGCTCCAATTGCATCCAAAATGGTAATTTTTTCCTGACTGACAGGGATAGTTCCCGGTCGCATAACTTCGCCTAAAACAGTAACTTTAAATGACATTATTTTCATGTTAATCACCGGATCTTTGATATAATTAGCAACCAATTCCCTTATGTGTGTTATTGCTTGCGATTTGGTCAATCCGGCCAGAGATATCTGTCCGATAACCGGATAATTGATATTTCCATCATGATCAACAATATAGGTTTGAATAATAGGAGACTGCTGAACATTAACTGTTCCGGTTTCACTCGGCATTAAATAAGCCGTCATGGGAAGGTTAAACTGAGCGACAATTTCTTGAGTAAGCGTAGGGGCTGAAACATTAATCAGCAGTTCATCGAACTTCTTGATGATTGGTTCGTATGCTGCCGAATCATTTCCCAATCGAATACTCTGTTCATATTTATTTATATCCTGAAAATAAGCGACATTTTTAGGCACAGTCATACAGGAAAAAAAGAAAGCAGGAAAGATAAGGATAATCAAAATTTTTAATTTCATTCTATTATCTGTTATGTATTTACGAAAGCATTGTTTTATACATAAAACGCATAAATCAGATAAATCGTATATATTTTGAATGAAATTTCATTATTTCTTTCGTTTATAACAAGTTTCCAATTCACAAAAATGACAGCCATAACTGTTTTCTTTTACGTTTCTGCCGATGCCTATGATGCCGCTGATTGATTTTACAGGCATCATCAAACAAACATCGGATAACGTTATGCCGCAGGGATTCCCACCCAACAATTGGAATATTTCCTTTTGTTCCGATAAATGCCATCCGCAATATCCGGGACTGAAACGATTGGTGTGCCGCAATTCTCCAATTTCCTTTTTCAGCCTGTTTTGCATATAATCGCCGGTTCCTTCGGCAATGCAACTGCCAATGGCGTCGGCAATATAGCTTTTCAACATATCATTTTCTTGTTTCAACTTATCCTGATAGTGTTGAAAAGTATTGCCTGCCGTTGCGGCAAACAGAGCAAAACACTCCGACCCTTGCAGTAATGACGATAAAACGGTTCCTGTCTGCAGACAGGCAATCCCGTCCAAACACACCGTGTCGCCATTTATACTGCCGCTATACAGTTTGTAAGTATATTCGGGAACAGCAATAGTCTGTATTTCATTCAACAATAATTCCGTCAGTGCAGCGACCGGTTCTTCGGGCTGATTTTGTCCATACCCCATTTCGGTATAGATCTTTTTTGCAGTCAGCAACAATGATGAAAAGTCTCTAATATAATGTTTCATATCTATCGTATTCCTAATTTTGAATCTTCTTCTACCCTACCCCGCCCAGTTTTCTCTGTCTAAATTCCGGTAGCTGATTGCTTCGGCAATGTGGCTGACTTGAACTTTATCCGATTCTTCCAAATCGGCAATGGTTCGCGCCACACGCAGTATGCGGTCATAAGCCCTGGCAGACAAGCTCAAGCGCTCCATGGCATCTTTCAATTTCATCAAGCCAGCCTGATCGGGTTGTGCATGTTTATGCAGCAAGCGGGTGTGCATTTGAGCATTACAATAAATTCCTTCTTCATCAGCGAATCTTGATTCCTGTATTTGACGGGCTTTTATCACACGGCTTCGAATGCTTTCGCTGGATTCTGCCGGACGAATATCCGAAATATCTTCAAATGGAACAGGAACAATTTCGACTTGAATATCAATCCTGTCCATTAAAGGACCGGAGATACGGTTCAGATATTTTTTAACTTGCATTGAGGCACAGACGCAGGCTTTGTGCGGATTATTGTAGTTCCCGCAAGGACAGGGATTCATGGAAGCAACCAGCATGAATCCCGCCGGATATTCAACGGACGATTTCGCTCGGGAAATAGTTATTTTCCGGTCTTCGAGCGGTTGCCGCAACACTTCGAGAACATTCCTGCCAAATTCTGCAATTTCGTCTAAAAACAGTACGCCGTTGTGTGCAAGGCTTATTTCTCCCGGCTGTGGATAAGAGCCTCCGCCAACCATGGCAACCATTGAGATGGAATGATGCGGACTTCGGAAAGGACGAAGCGCTATCAGCGAGCCGTTGTGATTTATTTTTCCTGCAACCGAATGAATTTTTGTTGTCTCCAGACTTTCGTTCAAAGTAAGCGGCGGAAGAATCGAAGGAATTCGCTTTGCCAGCATACTTTTCCCTGCGCCCGGACTGCCTACGAGAATGATGTTGTGACCACCGGCGCAAGCTACTTCAATGGCTCTTTTCACCTGTTCCTGCCCTTTCACTTCCGAAAAGTCCCATTCCATTCGCGATTGATTGGCGTAAAATTCCTGTCGCGGATCAATAATCACCCGTTCCAAT
>Ga0209629_10000613_pt1 | contig 20061 bp, 24 predicted proteins | sample TergutCu122P5_FD_187286 | JGI IMG/M metagenome (GOLD analysis project Ga0209629, IMG submission 187286) | Cubitermes ugandensis P5 segment gut microbial communities from Kakamega Forest, Kenya - Cu122 P5 (SPAdes) (version 2) | ecosystem: Host-associated > Arthropoda: Insects > Digestive system...
TCCACGGCGCCGTCAACCCAAGGCCAAGGGCAAAAACCTCTTCTGCTTGCATCGACTTCCTCCTCGTTGCTTATCCTAATTACCGCTTTGCTCTAAAACTCAATTCCACACTAAACAGCGAAGAGCCACAGTGTTATGTTGTTGTTTCCTTCATGTTTGTATACCACTTCGACTTTCAGAGGCTGCGAAAGTGGCGACATACGCCTTTACAGACTATTTTGAAAACGAAGTTTTGCGCAAACGTCCGTACTTAAAAAAATAATGGTGTATTTATACCATAGAACATCCGGTCAGGTCGGAACGACAGGAACGTAATCGTTATCGTTTTTGGGCCAGTATCTCGGAGTTGAACGGAAAATATCTGCGGGTGGTGACTCTCGACGATAAAGTGACAATACATAACGCTTTCCCCGACCGAGGATTTAAGCCATGAAGCTGACATACTACGAAGAAACTGATTCTCTCTATATCGAATTGATTGACCGTCCCAGCGTGGAAAGCGAGGAAGTTGCCGAAGGAATTGTTTTGGATTATGACGCGGAAGGGCGGCTCGTGGGTATGGATATTGATAACTGTGTCAACAAAATCAATCTGCGCACACTTGTCATCAACAGCTTACCATCGCTGACTCAGAACGCCGCTGCTTAAAATGAAAGAGTATGCACAGGCCAGAGGTGGAGATAGCAGATTTAGATAATCCCGAATGGACGGAAGCCGAAGCGTAGTCGCAGAATCCACCAGGCTTTACATTTTTTCCGCGACGGGATAGAAAGGCGGGCGTCATTATCACAACCTCATCGCACGCCACCAGCCATGTCCAGCCGCGCCCGTACCATCCTCATCCTGCTTGCCGCCATCTTTTTGGCCTTTTCCGCCTGGCGCTCCGGCAATAATGCTGGGGATAATGCCAACAATCCGCCGGCGTATCAGGAAGAGGCCGCCTGTCCGGGAACAGCACTCGTGGCCAGAGCAGAAGCCGAACGCCTCGATAAAGCCCATGTCTATGGCCAGGGCGAGGTGGTGAGAGTGCTGCCGGACGACACTAAAGGAATAGGGCATCAGCGGTTTCTGCTGCGGGTGGCGCCAGGGCTTACCGTCCTTGTCGCCCACAACACCGATTTGGCGCCCCCAATTGACCGTCTTACGGCGGGCGACCGGCTGGCCTTCTGCGGCGAATACATCTGGAACAGCAAGGGCGGGGTGCTGCATTGGACACACCACGATCCAGCGGGCCGGCGGCCAGGCGGCTGGCTGCGTTCCCACGGCAAATTGTACCGGTAGGGCGGCTATGTATCGGGTGGCAATCAACGGCTATGGCCGCATCGGCCAGTGCCTTTTGCGGGCGCTCTTTACCGGCCCGCACGCCGGGCATTTTCAGGTGGTGGCCATCAACGATCTGGCCGATCTGGCCACCATCTCCTACCTGACCCGCTACGACACCACGCATGGGCGCTTTCCGCTGCCGGTCAGCCACGACCACGACCATCTGATAGTCGGCGATCAGCGCATCGAGGTTTCACATGAGGCCGACCCGACGCGGCTCGATTGGCATGGCCGGCGCGGGCAAAACATCGACCTGCTTTTTGAATGCTCCGGTTCCTTCAGCGACCGCCTGACCGCGCTGACCTACCTGCGAAGCGGCGCCGACCGTATGCTGCTGTCGCATCCGGCAGGCCCGGACATCGACGCCACCATCGTCTTCGGGGTCAATCACCACCTGCTGCGGGCGGAACACCGCATCGTCTCCGCCGCCTCCTGCACCACCAATTGCCTGACACCGGCTCTGCTGCTGCTCGATCGGGCTTTTGGCGTCGAACATGGTCTGGTCACCACCATTCACTCGGCGATGAACGACCAGCCGGTTCTTGACAGTTCCTATAACAGCAATCCGCGCCTGAGCCGCAGCGCTCTGCATTCGATCATCCCGGTCGATACCGGTCTGGCCAAAGGCATTGGCCGTATCCTGTCGGCCATGGCCGGGCGTTTTCAATGCCTGCATCTGCGAGTGCCGACGATCAATGTCTCGGCGATGGATCTGTCGGTCAACCTGCGCCGTTCGGCGACGCTCGATGCGGTGCATCAGTTATTTCGCCAGGCGGCGGCGGGCGATTTCCAGGGCCTTTTGGCCTATACCGACGAGCCGCGGGTATCGGTCGATTTCAACACCGACCCGCATTCGCTGACCATCGACGCCACCCAGACACGGCTCTGCGGCGAGCGGATGCTGAAGCTCTTGCTGTGGTTCGACAACGAATGGGGCTTTGCCAACCGGATGCTCGACGTCGGTCATCTGTGGTTAGGACTAGGCGCGGCGGGCGCGGGCAAATAAATCCAGTTGGTTGTTATGGAACAATTTTCCCGCACTATCAAGCTGCTGGGCGATGAGGCCTTCGCCCGCCTGCAACGAAGCGCCGTCACCGTCGTCGGTATCGGCGCCGTCGGTGGCTCTGTCGTCGAGGCCCTAGCCCGCGCCGGTGTCGGTGCTTTGCGGCTGGTCGATTACGATGTCATCGCCGAAAGCAACATCAACCGGCAACTTTTGGCCCTGCATTCGACCATCGGCGAGAGCAAGGTGGCGGCGGCTCGAGCCAGGGTATTGGCCATCAACCCGCGCTGCCGCGTCGAGGCGCTGCCGCTGTTCGCCAGCGATGAAACGCTTGTAACCATTCTCAGCCCAGCGCCCGATCTGCTCATTGACGCCATCGACTCGTTGCACCCGAAAAGCCAACTGCTGGCCGAAGCCTATCTGCGAGCCATCCCGACGCTGTCGTCGATGGGCGCGGCCCTGCGCCGTGACCCCAGCCAGGTGCGCGTCGCCGATCTTTTTGCCACCAGCGGCTGCCCGTTGGCCAAACATCTGCGCAAACGGCTGCGCCGCCGTGGTGTTGGCCCGGGTATAACCGCCGTCTTCTCGACCGAGCCAGTGGTCTTCGACTACCAGGAAGAAGACGATTTCGCCGCCAGCGGCAGGCCCCAAGGCCGTCCCCGCCACATTCTCGGCAGCCTGCCGACCATCACCGCCATATTCGGCATGATCCTGGCCAACCAGGCTATTCTGAAGCTGGCCGGGCTGGAAAAGCCGTAGACGCGCATTTACCGGTTGAAAGAATCGCTTGCCTCGTCAGTGACCGGCGAGGATCGAGCCATGGTCTGTTGGCTGCGCTGGAACACGGTCAGATCGAGTTGCGGCGGCGCCGGGACTGACGCCAAGGTGGTCGCATCGAGTGGACGCACCGTCAGGCTGTTGAGGAAGGTTTCCGCTTCCTTGCGAAAGGATGGGTCTCTAGTACCCTTTGCCCATTGTTCCTGATAGCTCACTTCGATGCCGTTCTTCGGTTTTTCCGGATGCGAGCAAACCAAACCATAACTGGAGACATGGACGACGGATGTGGCGTTGGCACGTTCATCATAGCTCAGCGCATAGAGGGCACAGCCTGGCCGCCCAGGAGCCTCGGCGGTTTTCAAGGTGAGGTGGCGGTAGCGGGAATCGTGCTTACCATGGCGCTGGCGGATGACCTGGCGCAAGGTGGTGTGGGAAACCTCCGAACTGGCAAAAACCAACTGGCAGGCCCGCGACTGGATGGCGTAGTCCTTGTCGCCAACCTTTTTCCGATAGATCAGATCGTTCTTGATCACCGCTTCGAACCAATTCTTGCCGAGTGGCGGCTTCAGTGAAAAGCCCATCGGGCTCAGGCGCGGGAAGCGGTCGTATACTTTGTAATAGTGGGGAGAATCCGGGCTGGAGGAGCTGGAAGCGCAGGCCAGAAGCTGTGACACAACAAACAGCGACAGCAGCGCGAGCATGAAAAGACGCATGGCGTTCTCCCCGGTGGACGACAATGATCCCGATGAATCACATCGTCAAGAAGCAGTATGCCACCGCCAATCTTTCCGGTCAAAAAACAGCGCCATTTTTTCCCGGCTCGCAAAACGCGCCGGTGAAAATGAAAAAACCGCCGGAGCGTATGCCCCGGCGGTGGAACTGCCGCCCGCTATCGCAGATAGTCGAGAATACTGATGTCCGATACCTTGGCGGTGAGCGAGTAGGCTGCCTGCAAGGCGGTTTGCTGCTGGATGATGGCGCTGAAGTTGTCGATCGGGTCGATGTCCTGATAACGCGACAGCATCTGCTTCAGGTCGTTCTGGACATTTGCCTGATGCTCCATCGCGGTATCGACGCGGGCCGCCTGCACACCCATCTGGCCACGCAGCCGTTGCTCCTGGCTGGCGGCGATGTCCAGATTGCCGATCTGTTGCTGTATGCCGCCGCCAGGACCGTTTTTGTCCGAGACGTTCCCGGCGCGAAGCGCCTCCTCGAGACGGGTCAGGACGGAAAAAATATCGACATGACCCGCTTCCGGCTGACCGCTGACCGCCGCCGAGCCACCCGCCCAGTTCGCGTTCGAGACACCCAAGAACAGCTCGTTGCCGGTCACTGCCGTGTCAATATACTCGCCGGAGCCGATTTCGAGTTTGGCCGAATTGGTGTCGCCGTTATACATATACGGCCAGGTTGTCGAATTGGCTGGATCGTAGGCCGCCGGGTCGTAATTGGGGTTCTCGGAAAACGGTTTGACGTTCTCCTGATAGCCGGCGAAAATATACTTGCCATCGACGTTGGCGTTGGCCGTATCGAGCAACTCGGCGCGTATTGCGGCAATCCCGTCGGCAATCGAATTCAGGTCTTCGCTGTTCAGGGCGCTGTTGACCGCATTGATGCTCAGCTCCTTGGCCCGTTGCAGCGCGTCTTCGATGTTTGCCATGTATCCGTCGGCGGCCTGCATTTTGTCTTTGGTGACGCCCATGGTCTCGAGATAGCGGTTGGTATGGAGCAACTGGGAGCGGGCGGTCAGCACCGGACGGACCGCTGTCGGGTCGTCGGAAGCGACGTTCAGCTTCCGGCCACTGGCGCCCTGCGTGTACAAGGTCTCCATGCGCTGGTTGAGCCGTTGCAGATTGTTTTGCAATAAACGGTAGGTACTGTTTTCCGTAACTCTCATGGCGTTGCCTCCTTGTAGCGCCTTTATCAGCGTTTGAGTGACAGCAGAGTATCCATCAAGTCGTCAATGGTCGAAAGGAATTTGGCCGACGACTGGTAGCTGCGCTGGTAAACGATCAGGTTGATCATCTCTTCATCCAGCGACACCCCGGACAAGCTATCGCGCAGGTTTTCGAGCTGTGTCATCGCGTCCGTGGCCCCTTGCAGCGACAATTGATTCTGGTTGCTTTCAAGGCCGATCCGCGACACCATCTTGCCGTAATACGAGTTGAAATCGTAGGTGCCGTCAATACGGTAGTCGTCACCGATACGCGACATCGCGAGCGCGTTACGGTTGTCGCCAGGGGCAACGTCTTCGCCAGCGGCGGGCGTGGCGGCGGCGACCTGCTCGGCGCCGGTGAGGGCCACGCCCATGGCGCGGGCGGCGCCATCCCAGGGATTGGCCGGCGGCGCGGCGCCGGCATTTGGCGGCGTCGTGAAGAAATCGCGGCCCGTTACCGAATCGAGACCGGCACCGGTGGCGTGCTGGGCATTGACCTGGGTGGAAATCTCGTAGGCCATGCGATCGAGGTCATTGACCAAGCCGGGGATGAAGCTGTCGCGGATATAGGTCAGGCCTTTGAATTCGCCGCCCATGTTTTTCTCACCCAGCGTCCGGGTAACGCCGCCGGCGTGCAGAGTGATGTCGAGCGAGCCGCCGTTCGCCGTCGCTTCCAGGCGCATGGCGTCGGTGCCCTGCACCAGCGGCAAGCCGCCGGGCAACTGCACGGCCAGCATGCCTTTGCTGTCTTCGTAGGCCTGGGCGCCGACCGTTTCGGCCAGTTGCTGGAGCAACTGATCGCGGCGGTCGCGGTCGCTGTTGGCGGTCAGGCCACGCGATTCGATGGTGAAGATGCGGTCGTTCAGGCTGGCAATCTCGTTCAACGCCGAATTGACGCCCTCGATCTTGGTCGCCAGCGTATCGTTGATGTCGCTCTTGACGTTCTGGAGTTGGTCATAGGTTTTGTTGAAAGAGGTGGCGAGCTGCTGGCCGCTTTGCAGCAGCGAGTCGCGCAACACCATATCGCTGGGATAGGCAGAAAGTGCCTGCCAGGCGTCGAAATAACGGTTGGTATCGGTGGCGATATTGTTGTCGGTGATGGCGAACAGACGCTCCAGCGCCGACAAGGGCTGAGACTGGCCGCTCTGGTAGCCCTGGTCGGCGGCTTTGCCGATGAGCTGGTTGGTGATGAAGACATCGTGAGCGCGCTTGACATCGGTGACGCGCACGCCCTGGCCGATGAAAAAGTCACCGAAGTTCATCGACGGATATGGGGTGAGCTGGGAGCTTTGCCGCGAATAGCCTGGGGTGTTGACGTTGGCGATATTGTTGCCAATGACTTCTATCGACTTTTGGCTGACGTCAAGAGAAGTGCGCGCTGTATTCAATGAGGTGGAGAGACCGGCCATAGTTATATCCTCCCTGAAAGTAGACGGCCATTGACTTCGGAGGCGATGGTCTTGCCTCGCTCGGAATAGGTGGCCATGGCAATCCGTTTGCCGAAAAACTCTATCGTGTCGTGTATCCACGCCAAAGCCGACCGGAAGAGGTAGGCATTGCGGCGGTTCTCGTAGCGGATCCGCTCGGCCAGCGGTCTATCCCGCTCGTCGAGGCGTTGCACATGGCGGAGCATTTCCAAAAGATGCTCTTTTTCGCGCGTCGCCTCGTTCATGCCCGCGGTATCCATATTTTTGGCGCATTCCCGCTCGGCGAGAATCACGGCCAACAGGCGCTCAAGATGTTCGTGGGTCGTCTCGGCCATGCCTTAGCGTTCCTGAAGAAATTGTACCAACGATTGCGCGACCTTGTTCAAGTCAGGCTGATAGGAGCCGTCGGCCACCTGCGCTTTCAGCGCCGCCACCTTCGCGGCGCGGCCACTATCGGCGACCATCTGTCCTTCCTGGGCGCGGTTCACTTCCTGCAAAATATCGGAGAACACCACCTTGTCGCCCAGTGGAGGTTCATCCGCCTTTTTCTCGGAGGCCTTGCTCGTGGGGATCAGACCGCCGATAGACCCTGTTCCGCCGATTCCGTTGAATTCGATAGCCATGACCGCGCCTTCCATACTCGTTATGTTGATTAAACCGTTTGTTCCACCGCCGCATCGCGGGTGGTATAAGAAATCTTACTTCTCTTATCGGCGGTGGCGGGTCAATCTTTAGGGGAAATATCATCCGCCTGGACGGTAATCTGACGAACCGCCACGGCGATGAAAAAACGGTGGACATCGACCGGAAGACTGGTCACTGTCAGAGGACGGAAGACAGAGCGCGGAGGACAGACAAACCGTCTTTTGCCGAGAAGAGGAAAGAAGCCATGGAAATAGCAAAAACCATTTTTCTGCACGGTCTGGATTCATCCAGCCAAGGCAACAAGGGCCGGTTTTTTCAGGAAAATTTCGCTGGTATCTCTTGCCCGGACTTCACTGGTGATCTGGAAAATCGCCTGCGGCTCCTCAGAGAAATCGTCGGCGACCGGCATAGTCTGACTATTATCGGTTCGAGCTTCGGCGGCCTGATGGCCACTTGCCTGGCGATTGACCGCCCACAGGTTATCCGTCGCCTGATTCTGCTGGCCCCGGCCCTGAACATGGGCAATTTTCAGCCGCCGGAAAAGAAAATAACCATCCCAACACTTTTATTCATTGGAAACGGCGATACCGTGACGCCGCCAGGCATTGTGCTGCCGCTGGCGCGGGCCAGTTTTGCCGCGCTCACCATCCGCGAGGTGGACGACGATCACCAACTGACCAGGACATTCGTTCACATGGATTGGCCGGGTTTGCTGGCGGCATAGACATCACACCACGCCGTCGGCGAAAAGCTGGCCGATCTCCTTTTCGCCATAGCCCAGTTCGGCAAGAATTTCGCGGGTATTGGCGCCAAAGGCCACCGGCTGGCTACGCAAGGCCGCCTGCGTGCGGCTTAGCTTGACCGGGCTGGCGAAGCCGATGCTTTCCTTGCCATCGGTATGGGTGTGACGAACGAGCATCTCCCGCGCCGTGAACAGCGGCGAAACAAGGACTTCATCGAGCGTGGCTATAGCGGCATGGCAGACATTGAGTTTGCTCAGAATTTCATTCCAGGCGGCCAGGTCTTTGCTCAGAAAAATCTCGCGGAAGCGGGCGATAATTTCCTCGCGCCGCTCCTCGTCGTATTGCAGCGGGATATACTCCGGCACAGCCAATCCCTGACATAAATTTTGCCAGAAGCGCGGCTCCAGTCCGCCCAGCGACAGATAGCGCCCGTCGGCGGTGGCGTAGGTGGAGTAGCAAGCGTAACGGTGCGACAGCAGATGCTCGGAGCGGCGCATTGCCAATCCCTTTTGTTGCCGGAGAATGGCTGGCAGCGTCATGAAGCCAAGCAGGCTGTCGGCCATGGCAATATCGAGGTATTGGCCGTGGCCGCTTTTTTCGCGCTCGAATAAAGCCAGGACAATGCCCAGGGCGGCGTTCAGGGCGCCAGCGATGTCGCCGATCTGCACGCCGGGAATCGACGGTGGCTGACCCGGCGCCCCGATTTGATCCAAGACGCCGGCGGCGCTGATAAAATTGACATCGTGGCCAGCCAGGTCGCGGCATGGCCCGGTCTGGCCATAGCCGGTGATGGAGCAATATATTATGCCGGGATTTATCTCGCGGATAGCTTCATAATCGACGCCGAGCCGTTGGGTGACGCCGGGCCGGAAGCCTTCGAGGATGACATCGCTTTTCACGGCCAGGGCCAGGAAAATTTCTTTGCCCGCCGCCGCCTTCAAATTCAGCGACATATGCCGTTTGTTGCGGTACAGGTCATGAAAGAACATATCATCGGCGAGGAATTTCCTGTCCTCGGCGGCAATCACTTCGGCGCCATGGTCGGCCAGCACCATGCTGCAATACGGCCCTGGCAACAGCCGGGAAATATCCAGCACCCGAATGCCCTGCAACACGCTTGGCATTGCTTATCCTTTTTGTGAAGAAATGTTGACAGCCTTGTTTTCCCGGCCAGTGGACGATAGACTTCAGCCAACATCCCGGCGGAGCAACCGCCGGTTTTTCTTTGCCCCAGAGAAAGCCATGACCATCCTGCCTCCCTTCCCCGATGCCATCCTGTTCGTCATTGCCGCCCTGTTCGGCGCCATTGTCGGCAGTTTCTTGAATGTGGTCATCCTGCGCCTGCCCGATGCCACGGCCTCCATCGTCTACCCGGCCTCGCGCTGCCCACGCTGCCTGAACCCGCTGTCGTGGTACGAGAACATTCCGGTTGTCAGCTATCTGTTTTTGCGCGGGCGCTGTCGCCACTGCCGGGAAAAAATCTCGCTCCAATACCCAGCGGTGGAGCTGGCCATGGCCCTGTTCAGCGCGGCGCTGGTATGGAGGTTCGGCCTGACCGTGACCAGCGCTGGCTTCTTTTTGCTTATCGCTGCTCTGCTCGTGATCAGCGTCATCGACCTGCGCCTGCAAATCATCCCGAACATCATCAGCCTGCCGGGCATCGCCGTCGGTTTTCTCTTCGCCATCGTCAGCGGATATATCACCTGGCTGGATTCGCTCTTCGGCATCCTGTTCGGTGGCGGTATCCTCTATGCCGTGGCCGGTTTGTACCAGTTGCTGCGCAACAAGGAGGGGATGGGCGGCGGCGACATCAAACTGTTGGCCATGCTCGGCGCCTTTCTCGGCTGGCAGTCGCTGCCGTTTATCATTCTGGCCAGCTCTTTAGCCGGTTCAATCATCGGCCTCACCGCCATCGCTTTGGGCAAACGCTCGGCGGCGGCGCGGATTCCCTTCGGGCCGTATTTGGCGGCGGCGGCGATCGTCTATCTGTTTTTCGCCACCGAAATCCAATGGTATTTGCGAGCCTACATCCACGGTCAGTGGCCGTAAACAGGAGACAGGTTTCAGGAGACAGGTGACAGGAAACTACACCTATGCCCTGGCACCTGTACCCTGTAACCTGTCCCCTGGATCACCCCAGCTTGCCTAGCTGCCGTCCGCCGAGAATGTGCATGTGCAGGTGAAATATTTCCTGACCGGCCATCGGGCCGTTGTTGAAAATCACGCGGAAGTCGCCAATCTTGTTCTCTTGGGCCAGCTTCGCGCCCAGACGCAAGAGTTTTCCGGCCAGCTTGTCATCGGCCTCTTGCAAAGCGGTGGCGTCAGTCAGATGTTTTTTTGGCACGACGAGGAAGTGGTATGGCGCCTGTGGGTCGATGTCCCAAAAGGCGATGACCTCGTGGTCTTCATAGAGTTTTTTCGCCGGAATTTCGCCTTTCGCGATTTTGCAGAAGATGCAGTTGTCCATGGTTATTTCTCCTGTGAGGATACAGCGGTATCGCCTTCCGGATGCGCCTGTTCTGGCGGTGCTTGTTCCGGTGGTGCTGGTTCAGGCCGTGCCTGTTTATAGCGCAAAGGCGGCATGACGCCAATCAGGCTGGCCGGCAGATTCGGCATACCGCTGATGACCGACACCGTCACCGCCGCCAGATAGGGTACGCACTGAATGAAAAGCACCGCCGCCCAGATGCGGATGTCGAGCAACATGCCATCCTTGCGCAACAGAATCGCCGTGATCGCCGTCAGCAAAGCGACGGCGAAGAACACTTCCTCGCGGGCGTTGGCCAAAGCCCGCAGCAGGGCGTTGGCCTGAGCGTTTTTCGGCGTGCGGAAGAAGCCAATCTTGCTGGTGATGAAACCGGTCAGCATGGCGCGGGCGATGGTATGCGACAGGGCCAGACCGGCCAGGGCGGCGGCCAGGCTCTGACGAAAGCTGGCCGCGACGTTGCGGTGGTAGAGGAAAAACATTTTCAGGCACTTGAAGACAAAAAGGCTGAGCGGCAAAATGGCGAACAGGATGTGCGGCGGATAGATATAATTGGGGAACAGCACCATGCCCGCCGACCAGAAAATGGCCATGACGTTGAAAATCAGGTTGATGCCATCGGCGAACCAGGGTAGCCAGCCGGACCAGAAATGGTAGCGCTGACCGCGCGTCAGCCGCGACGGCTCAAGGCCCAAGAGTTTCATCATGTGCTGGCGCAGGATGATGACGGCGCCGTAAGCCCAGCGAAAACGCTGCTTTTTGAAATCGAGGAAGGTATCGGGGATCAGTCCCTGACCGAAACTGTGCGGCAGATAAGTGGCGTCGTAACCCTTTTCGAAGATGCGCAGGCCGAGTTCGGCATCCTCGGTGATGCACCACTCCGACCAGCCGCCGACCTCCTGCAAAACGCGCCGGCGCACCATGGTCATGGTGCCGTGCTGGATGATGGCGTTGCGCTCGTTGCGTGTGATCATGCCGATATTGAAAAAGCCACGGTATTCAGCATTGCACATGGCTTTGAAGGCATTCTCGCCGCCATCGCGGTAATCCTGCGGTCCTTGCACGATCGCCATATTCGGCTGGCGGAACTGCGGCACCATCACCTTGAGCCAGTTCTTTTCGACGATGTAATCGCTGTCGATGACCGCCACCACTTCCGCCTCGGGGTTGGTCTCGCGCAGGGCGAAATTTAAGGCCCCGGCCTTGAAGCCGGCGAGCGGCGCGACGTGGAAAAAGCGGAAGCGTTCGCCCAGTTCCTGGCAATGGGCCTCGACCGGGCGCCAGACGTTTTCATCCTGGGTGTTGTTGTCGATGACCAGCACCTCGAAATCCAGATAATCGAGCCGGGCCAGGGCGTCGAGCGTCTGGTTCAGCATATCCGGCGGTTCGTTGTAGGCCGGCACATGGATCGACACTTTTGGCGCGAAGACCGGCAAACCTTCGCTACTTTCCGGTTCCGGCGGCATACGCCGCCATTTTTTCGTCCACATCGCTTCGGCCCACTCGTGCGCCTCGGCCATGATGACCAACAGCGCGCCCAAAGCAGCCAGGAACATGACAACGCTGACCAGGATCGCCGATGGGCTCATATAGCGCTGGGAAAAGTCATAGACCACCCAGACGACGAAAATCCCCATCAAATAGGCAACGACGGCGAGGAAACCCTGGCCGGAGGCGTTGAGGCCGCCACTGTCACGGAACAGCAGCAAAAGCAAACCCATCGAAAAGAGGATGCTGATCACGGCCAAGCCCTGCCATTGCGGCACCGGCACCACCGGTTCGGTGAAGGCGAATTTTGGCTGACGCTGGGTGTCATAGACGCCCCAATGGCTGCCGGCCTCGCCTTCGATCGCCTCCTTCCAGCGCTGGTCGAAAGCTTCCATTATATAATAGGAATAGCCTTTGTCGGCGGCGACTTTCAGGAAGCGCCGCAGAAATTTCGCTTCATTGGTCAGGCTGGCGACGGCGTTGCCGTAGGTGCGGCCATGGCTCGGCCAGCCAATCTCGGAGATGATAATCGGTTTATTGGGATACTTTTTTTCCAGGGCGCTGTGCAGATTGATGACGTAGTCGATGGCGTCATCGACGGAAACGCCTTCCCAATAGGGCAGGATGTGCACCGCGATGAAATCGACATGCTCGACCAGTTCCGGATGCTGCATCCAGATATAGTACGGCTCGGCGATGCTGATCGGCGCCCAGATCTGTTGCCGCACCTGTTCGATATATGCAATCATCTGCTCGACGGTCTGGTCGGTACGCAGTAACACCTCGTTGCCGACCAAAACCCGCTTGATGTTCTGATGATTGTTGCGAAAGACTTCGATCAGCTTGGCGATTTCGCGTTCGTTGTCCGCCGGGTTGCGGTTGATCCACGCCCCCAGCGTGACGTTGAGATTGTGTTTCGCCGCCAGTTCCGGCACGGCGCCGATGGTGCCAGACACCGTGTAGGTGCGCACCGCGTCGGCCTTGCCGGCAAGCAGGGCCAGGTCTTGGTCGATCTGGGCGATGCTCGGATATTGCCCCTTTTCCGCCGATTGGCCGTCGCGGTAGGGCATGAAGGAAAATCCCTGTATGGTCTGGGGCCACGGCGGTTCATTGTCGGGGCGGTTGGCGATCATCCACAGGGCGATGGACAGCACCGCCATGAGGCAGGTAATGATGAGACGGGAACGGTTCATGGTGGGAATTTTCCAGACTGGCAAAGAGGGCTGGAGCAAAAGGGGGCCGGGCGGCAAGTGTCCGGGAAAAGAGCCACATCATAGCAGAACGCTGGTAAAAAAGCTTGGCGAAGCGAAAGGAGCGGTAGAACTCCGCCTATTGTTTGACCGGCGCGACGGAAGGGCGTAGAATGCGCTCTTGCAGCGCCGAGAGAATTGTCCGGGGAATGTTCCCACAACTCGAAAACATCATGGAGAAAGAACATGACCGCGAAAATCACCGCCGTGCGGGCAATGGAAATTCTTGATTCACGGGGCAATCCCACAGTCCGCGTCTTCGTCACCCTGTGCGACGGCTCGGTCGCCAGCGCCTCCGTGCCTTCCGGGGCCAGCACCGGCGAAAACGAGGCCATCGAGCTGCGCGACGGCGACAAAAAGCGCTACCTCGGCAAAGGCGTTCTGAAGGCCGTCGGCCATGTCAACGACATCATCGCCCCGGCGGTTATCGGCATGACCGCCATCCATCAGGCGGAAATCGACGGCAAAATGCGCGAACTGGACGGTACCGACAACAAGTCGAAACTCGGCGCCAACGCTATTTTAGGCGTGTCGATGGCCGTGGCCAGGGCGGCTGCCGACTCCTGCAAGCTGCCGCTTTACCAGTATCTGGGTGGCGCCGGGGCGCGGCGTATACCGGTGCCGGCGATGAACATCATCAACGGCGGGGCGCATGCCGACAACAGCGTCGATTTTCAGGAATTCATGGCGACGCCGATAGGCGCGCCGACGTTTGGCGAAGGACTGCGCTCGATTGCCGAGACCTTCCATCATCTGAAAAAGATTCTCAAATCGCGGAATCTGGCTACCAGCGTCGGTGACGAGGGTGGTTTCGCGCCGAATCTGCCGTCGAACGAAGCGGCGATGGAGGTGATCCTCGAAGCCATCGAAGCTGCTGGCTATAAGGCCGGTAAGGATATCGCCATCTCGCTCGACAGCGCCGCCAGCTCGTTCGCCACCGACCTGAAGGGCGCCTACGACCTGAAAAAATCCGGCGGCGGCGCCAAGAGCCGCGAGCAGATGCTGGCCATGTGCGAAGCCTGGGTCAATAAATACCCGATCATCACCTGGGAAGATCCGTTTGCCGAGGATGACTGGGACGGCTTCAAAGCCTTTACCGCCAAAGTCGGCAATAAGATCGGTGTCGTCGGCGATGATCTGTTCGTCACCAACACCAAATATATCGCCAGAGGCATCAAAGAAAAGGCCGCCAACTGCGTTTTGATCAAACTGAACCAGATCGGCACCGTCACCGAGAGCATCGACGCCGTGCGCATGTGCCGCGACGCCGGCTGGCGGTCGTTCATCTCGCATCGCTCCGGCGAAACCGAGGATACCTTCCTCGCCGATTTCGCGGTGGCCATGGATAGCGGTGTCTTGAAAACCGGTTCGGCCAGCCGCAGCGAGCGCATCGCCAAATACAACCGCCTGCTGGAAATCGAGGCGGAGCTGGGCAAACAGGCGCTGTACTATTGGTAAGAAGGATGTGACCAGTAACGAGTTTCGTCCCCGAATCTTCTCCCGTTGACATCGGGGGCGGCTCCCTCTATATATCCGTGAAGTGCAGTTTTTTGCCGCCGAGGCGCAACCTTTGGCGATTTCTTTCGATTTTCATTTACCGGTACGCTTGCGGGTCAAGGGGGGACGATGCTGGTTTTGACGAGAAAGATTGGCGATGGCATACTGATTGGCGACGATGTGCTCATCAAGATCGTCGATGTCCGAGGGAATTCCGTGCGGGTTGGCATCGAGGCGCCGCCGGAGTGCAAGATCTACCGCATGGAAGTGTACGAACGCATCAGCGCCGAAAACAAGACGGCTTCCCGCTGGGATCTGGCCGATGTCGAGGCGCTGAGCGACAACCTTCAAGCCAGCGTGAAAAAAACATGACCCGTATCAGCACTCGTTTCGGCGACATTGAATACAATCCCGAACACCTGCTCACCTTTCCCGTCGGGGTTATCGGCTTTCCCAATCTGCGCGGTTTCGTCGTCATGCCCAACCGCAAGGAAGGGCCGCTGTTCTGGATTCAGAGCGTCGATGACCCGGATATGGCCTTCGTCCTCACCGATCCGACCAATTTTTTTCCCGATTACGCGGTGCGGGCGGAGAGCGCCGAGCGGCGGATTTTAGGCATCGGCGAAGAGGATGAATGCCACGTCCTCGCCGTGGTCACGGTGCCGCCGGATTTGCGCATTACCCTGAACCTGTGGGCGCCGATTCTCTTCGCCCCGAAAACCAACCGGGCGATACAGCTCATTGTCGAAGACAGCCCCTACGGCACGAAAACGCCGTTGCCGGAAATAAAATAGAAAATTGCGGGAAGCCACTGACCTTCCCTTGATTTTTTGCCTTCCAAACGGATCGCCAATGTCGATTCGCAGCGCACGCATATTGGCGCCCGCTTGACCTGGGCGACGAAGTATGCCAACCAACCATGATTTTCTCCTCGACCTGCCGCCTCTGCCCGCGCGATTGCGGCGTCAACCGGCATGAAAGCGCCAGCGGTTTTTGCCGTGCCGATGATAGCCTGGCTATTGCCAGCATCACCATACACCATGGCGAGGAACCGGTTTTGGGTGGTGAGCGAGGCGTCTGCAACGTCTTTTTCCGCCACTGTAATATGGCCTGCCGCTACTGCCAGAATCATCAAATTTCTGATAACGCCAGCCCGCTTGGCCCGGTCATGACACTTGACGAGACCACCAGAAAGATCACGGCGATTCTCGACCAGGGCGTCGGCGCCTTGGGCTTGGTTTCACCCAGCCACATGCTGCCGCAAACGCTGGCCATAATAGAGTCTGTGCGAAGTCAGGGTTATGATCCCGTCATCATCTATAACTCGAATGGCTATGACCGCGTCGAGAGCCTGCGCCAGTTAGAGGATACCGTCGATATTTATCTGCCTGACTGCAAATATATGGATGGAGAACTGGCCCGGTGCTGGTCGGGAGCCGCCGACTATCCACAGGTAGCGCGGGCGGCGCTGGCTGAAATGTACCGGCAGAAGGGTAACGTACTGCATATTGGCGACGATGGCCTGGCCCGGCGCGGCCTGATCGTCCGCCATTTGGTACTGCCGGGCGCGGTGGAAAATACCCGCCGCGTGCTCGAATTTCTCGCGGGCTTGTCGCCGAAACTGCATCTATCGCTGATGGCGCAGTACCGCCCGACGCCAGCGGTGGCGGCGGATACAGTGTTAGGGAATGGCATCCTGCCGGAAGAATACCAGCAGGCGTTGGCGGCCATGCGGCGTCTTGGCTTTACCAACGGCTGGGCGCAGGATTTCGCCAGCGCCGATTTTTACAATCCCGATTTCAGTCTTGAGGATCCTTTCAGCGGTTGACCGCGCGGATGATTTCCCGGTCGAAATAGTTGAACGACATGCCGGCGTCGATGACCAGGACTTGTCCGGTGATGCCCGACGAGCGTGGCGACAGCAGGAAGGCCGCCGCATTGGCCACTTCGGCGGTGGTTACCGCCCGCTGCCTGGGGATGACCTTTTCGGCAAAGAGGTAGCTATCGACATAGCCGGGAATGCCTGCCGAGGCCGAGGTCTTCAGCAAACCCGGTGCCACGGCGTTGAAACGCACCTCGGAAAAAGCGGCAAAGCTTTTGGCAAGAAAGACCAGCGAGGCATCGAGCGCCGCCTTGACCGGGGCCATGTAGCCGTAATTTTCCGCCGCCATCCGCGTCGTCGAAATCGAAATGGTCACCACCGAGGCGTCTTTGGCCAGCAGTTCGGCGAAGGCATTGGCGATACCGATCAGGGAAAAGCAGGAGATATTCATCGCCTGCAAAAAATCGTCACGTTTGATGCGGTGGAAAGGCTGCCAGCCATCGGCATAGTTGGCAAAGGCCAGTGAATGCGCGAGACCACTGATCGGGCGGCCATCGGCTTCGACCAGCGCCGCTACCTCATCGCGCAGGCGCAGGATGTTTTCCTCGCGCTCGACATCGCAGAGCAACACCCGCGTGCCGGGGAATATCTTTTCGGCGGCCTGACGCCGTTCATCGCTGCGCACGACATGGATGACTTCGGCTCCAGCCTCGGTCAGGGTTTTGCCAATGGCCGCGGCCACCGATTTTTTGTTGGCCAGGCCAAAGACCAGAAGGCGTTTTCCGGCCAATTGCAGAAAATCCATTATTCATTCTCCTTTTTGTCGCTCAGCGAAAAATCCACACTGGGATTTTCCCCCCGACTTTTCTCTTGACGCCGCCGGAGAGAGCCGGTAAATAATGGCGTTACGTTTTTGCTGCCGGGGGCGAATAGCTCAGCTGGGAGAGCGTCGGCCTTACAAGCCGAATGTCACAGGTTCGATCCCTGTTTCGCCCACCACCCGGCATCAGCGTTGGAGCGGTAGTTCAGTCGGTTAGAATGCCGGCCTGTCACGCCGGAGATCGCGGGTTCGAGTCCCGTCCGCTCCGCCAATAGCCTGTTTCTTAAAGCCCCGCAAGGTGCCAAAAGCCTTGCGGGACTTTTTTTCTAGTATTTCGCATTCTTCACCACTTTTCTGTTGATTTCGCCTACAGGCATAGTGTTCCCATCTTTCCCGCAAACGCCCCGCTCCAGATCGAGAAGAGCGCGCTTCATAGGCAAGCCGCCACCAAAGCCAGTCAACCCGCCATCGGCGCCAATTAAGCGGTGGCAGGGAATAATCAGGGCGATCGGGTTGTGATGGGCGGCGCCGCCGACGGCCCTGGCCTTGCTTTTGCCGCCAAGACGCGCCGCCAGCTCGCCGTAGGTCGAGGTTTCACCGTAGGGAATCGTCAAAAGCTCTCGCCACACCGCCTGCCGGAAGGCTGTGCCTTGCGGTGCCAACGGCAGGTCGAAAACCCGCAACGAACCACCGAGATAGGCTAGCACCTGAGCGCGGGCCTCACGCAAAACCGGATGCTCCGGTGACTCGCTGGCCATCGCCCAAGTGCCGGGCGATGCTTCCTTGTCCGGCAATTTTTCCCCCGGCAGCAGCAGACCGCACAGGGCGTCGTCGGTGGCCAACAGCGATAATTCGCCAAAAGCGGTGGCAAAAGAGCAGGTAAAAAGCGGCATGAGGGATTCCTTATGCTAAAATTGATCGGAGAGTGGGCATTCCGACCGCATCAATATCCTAACTCTTCAAGAATCGCCGCCGCGCTGACCACCGTATCGACACAGGTGGTGGTGAATAGCTTTTCGTCTATGGCCTTTTTCCTACCTTCCGGCGTGCTGATGTCGCAACCCAGAATGTCACGGCAGATGATGCTCTTGTTCCGTTCCCTAAAGATGCGGACAAATTCTTCCACCTTGGCGTTGCATGCTTCTCTCCTTTCCAGACTGTTTTGCATTACTTGTACCATACAGCCAGCCAAATGGTGACATCGCCGGGATCAGTCCATGACACTCTATGCTGGCAATGTGCTGGTATGTTTACGTAATCACCTGCGGATAAATTGCAGCTCGAACCGTCGGCAAACTCGATCACCGCTCTACCCGCCACCACCATCACCCATTCACCCTCATCCTGGTCGTACCATCCATGTTCAGGCGAAGCCTGCCCCTTCGAGACGATTCGCTCGATTCGGACCCCAGGGGTCCGGAGAATATCTTCGAAAGCCTCTCTGGCAAGATTATCAGGCAGCGCATCGCGTATGTTTTTAGGTCGCATGGCTCGAAATTCAAATGGGCATCTAATGAAGTCTCATGTTGGAAGTGGTTGGAAAATGACAGATGCTCTTTTTACGCCATTAAATGGTCAGTCGGATAACTTCCACCGGTGTTGTCAGCGCTTAGCGTCCCGTCAATTTCAATCAACAGGCAACTCACCGGCGTTGTCACCACTGGGCGATGGCGAGTCCCTTTGGGAATAATGATCATATCGCCCGATTCAAGATGGATTATGCCGTCGTCCAACTCAATGGCGAACTGTCCCTCGATGACATAGAACAACTCATCGGACTGTTCGTGGATGTGAAAATCCAGCGTTCTGTTTTCACCTTGCAGCACATTGAGCATGTGGTCATTGAGCTGCCCGACCTTTACATATCGGAACAGTCCGCCCGTTTGTCTGGCGGTGGCGGAGAGATTGACTTTTTTAAGCATGAATATCAGGGGTGGTCCCACATAGCATTGATTTCATCTTTGGTCATATCCTGCCCGCTCGGTTTGGCGATGACAGCAAGCTCATCAGCGATTGCGCCCAGGCGCTCGGCCAAGGGGCGCTGCGCGGCTACGCGGCGATATTCCGAAACCGGCTTTTTGAGTTTGGCCGCATAAGGATTTTTGCGCAACTTCATTTTGGAAAAATCGTATTCGTCTTTCACAGATTAGATTGGAAACTATTCTTCAAAGACAAATCCCGACAGAAATTTCGTCAAGGCTTCCTTTTTCTCTTTCGCCAAAGGTGGGCAACCATCGGCGTCTTTCAAACCAGCGGCGACTCTGGTGGCAAAAACAAGACAGGTCGGCAAGCCGCATTCCCGGCAATTGGTTTTAGGGAGGAATTTGAGTATTTCGACCATGTTCGGCTTGGGCGGGTCTTCATACTTGGGCGTGATACCGTCGCGGTTTTCCCAGGCTTCATTGATTTCTTTCATGATCCATTGCAGAATTTTGTCCGCCTCTGCCTCATCTTTCAAGGCATTGACGAAAATCTGTTTGGCGTGAACGGTCAGAAGCTTGCCGTGCATTTGAAAACTGACGGAGGCCGGTTCCCTGACATAGCCATAACCGCCAAGACTAGCGTTGAGGTACGGGAGAACTTCGCGAATATCTTCGTTGAGATTAGCCTCACAATGCACCGAGCTTGCCCCTGGCATACAGGCTGGCCGAAAGATGTTTTTATTGTATCCGGTCAATAACATTTCCCACCTCTCACGTTTTATTGTCTCCATTTGGGCAAAGGTATCTACACAAGTCTCTGTGCGAGGGCGGGGAAATTTTCTATGACGACCTGTTTGAAATCGGCGATTTTTGTCAGGTCGTAGTCCATGAAAGCCAAAAAATCGTACAATTGAAGGAGTACC
>Ga0209629_10000614_pt1 | contig 20032 bp, 16 predicted proteins | sample TergutCu122P5_FD_187286 | JGI IMG/M metagenome (GOLD analysis project Ga0209629, IMG submission 187286) | Cubitermes ugandensis P5 segment gut microbial communities from Kakamega Forest, Kenya - Cu122 P5 (SPAdes) (version 2) | ecosystem: Host-associated > Arthropoda: Insects > Digestive system...
GTCCACACTTTTCTCTGGCCATTATCTCTGTAACCGTTCAACTTTGGATATAGGTGTTTTGGGTTATATCGGTATAGTTTAACATAAGGAACACTCTCCCGAAGTACTGCACATTCCTCCTGAGACACTCTGTATACCATGTCTGCTGAAGGTACCAGCAATTTTCTTTTCACTAGTTTCTTGGTTGGCTTTTGTACCAAGTTCAATAGACAATGTATTAGTTGCATGATGGGTATCCTACTCATGGCTTCCAAAAATATGTGATTCTTGAGGTCTCTGTTCTAATGAGGTGTGGAGCAGTATCATTGTGTCACTTGTGTTAAGCGTTTCCTGACATGGAATGGTAGTGGTTTCACCTTCATGGGTTGATGTGTACAAGAACACTTTTCGGTTGTCAGGTACCAAATATACAGTGATGTGAGGACCTTGACTGTACCATTGTGAAAATATAAAAAAAAAATTTATAAATAATTCTTCCTTGACTTTCATGCTAATCCCGAAGCAAACGCTATCTCTTAAATGAGCAACCGTGCAGAATCGTAGTCCACATGCTGAGAGTCATCTCTTGCTGCAAGGTTGCCTCATGCAGATAAGTAAACAATGGATACATCAGGGGAAATAAAAAACTGCTCATCTTTAGTCACAGTTTGAGTTGGTGATTTCCTCTAAGCACCACTAATTGCTGTAAAAACATCTCAGATTTCAGAATTACAGTATGCTTAATTATATACTTTAATCTCATTTGTGAATAAAAGGAATGAAATGGTTTGCAGATAGCAAAAGACTGAAGTGTGAGAACCTCCAACTGAGGTGCTGTAACTTGGATAATATTTTCAGTAATGAACACTTTTTCCAGATGTACTCACAAATTTCTGACAAAGCACACCCAACAGACAATTTTAAACCTGTCATACTTGTGAGAGGCACACAGCTGTGATAACATGTTTGATCATTTTAGTGAAAACATTTTTCAGTCTCTTCATTAATGTCCTGTGTGAATGACCCATAATGTATGCCTTGATTTGTTCAAGTTTGTCCTGTAGCACAAAACTCTAAGTCTTCTCCATATGGCTTTTAGGGTTCTCACAATGGTAAATATTAATGTCTGGGACATGATACTGTTTACATACTGCCTCCAACTTCAGGTATGGTAACTTTCCACCAAGCTACATAGTGTTCTATCATTGAATGCAGTAATTCTTCTGCATACAGAATTGTATATACTTAGGTCCAATGTTCAAATAAAGTGTCTGGCCAACTAGCATCTTTGACAAACAACATCTAATATCCTGTTGTAGGATCTTACATGAGTCAGTGGTGGTCTGCCAGTTACGCCACTTTGCCCATTGTTCCGGCTAAAGTATTTGCCAAAATAACTTAATTCATGTTCTAATAGGGTGTTTTGTTAAACATAAAATATGAGGTGTATCTATATCACTAACCCAAATAAACAAACAGTTTAATTTCATTGGTCTGCAATGTTCTGATGGTTCACCACAAAGTTTTCGTTTCACTGCATTCTCTACGTGGTCTACTTCGGTAATGTGGCCGATATCGAGACCTATTCTTTTGTATGTTAACTAAAAGTTTTCTGGAATAAGGGGTTTTTAGAAAACGCAAATAGGATTGGCACTGCAAGTTTAATGCATGAAATCTGCACTCTTCTGGGATTCTACGTTGGGTACAAACCCACGAAAGCGCAAATCTCATTTACGTGGCTGACAACCCCCGAATTACGCAAGCAGTTGCATCACTTCGTATTTGAAAACTCGCAAACACCATTCCCACAAATCACCAACGGGTTTCCAAAATAAAATAAAAAGAAACGGTAGCGCGTGCAAGTGTGTGCATGTATGTATTTACTTATTTACGAGTTGGAAGGAAAGTACTGTTGTATGATGAACTCTAATCCGGTGAAAGTTTATCGGCATTTTAGAGCTCACACACTTGCAAACATATGTTGTTTATCCGCACAAGTCGTTGTTGCTAGTATCTGTGAGGTCCATAAAAACTGAATCTCTTGTTGTAATGCGTAATTGTCTTTGGTCTATTACTGTTTTCCTCAAGTCTTTCGCAATTTACTGCCACATCGTGGTCCTTTTCAACCACGTTCGTGGAACAGCTCATTAGGGAGAAAAGTTGAACAGTTAAGAACCGAATATTGGTTTGAGAACGCGCTAGAAGAACCACGTTGGCGCGTATTACTTTTTATATCCGTAGCGTCACGTAAGACATGAACTAGAGGAACGGCGTGTGTGAGTGTGGTGTCGTGTGGGCAAGTGCTTTTGTTGCTCTGTTGTACGTTGCGGCTGTATTCATTTGCTTGGTTTTGGAGGCAGTCACTTGTTCTGTTTCAGCGTTTTTGGTGAGTTGTTTGTAGCTATAACACTATTGAGCGTTCTTGTAAACTAGACGTATGTAGTTATGAGTGGTGTCTGCTTTTACAGGGCGATTAGAATGTCGAATTACAGGGATTTCGGATCTGGTTACTGCAGCCAGCATATGTTAGAGACCGATTTAACATCAGATGAAAATGCAGACCTGAACAGGGTGGCAGTGCCTTTGTGTTCATCAGCCCTTCCCCCTTATTCAGCTGCACAACTCTCGGAACCGTTCTCATGTTCGCCGCATCTGGGATCCGTGTCATCATCAGGTTTGCACACAGACCAGCCGCTGCCAACTGCAACCAACACATTTTCAGACAAAGAAACCCCAGTTCCAACCGGCGTGGTACATGAGAATGCTTGTAGTGGAGAACTTGGAAGCATAAAACCTCAAACGTCTTCCCAAAAGTGCAAGGCATGTCATTCTATACTAAAAAAGCTCGATTTGGATGAAGTTGGTGATCTCACTCTAAGGGAATTGAAACTGTACAACACCCTTCAGACCAACGACAGTGCACTTCACAAGCTTAGGCAAAGGTACAGGACAGAGGAATTGAAGGAGATTTGTCGGTTGGTTGGTAATCCTCTGATACAGTCTCTTTCTGCTTCTTTGAATGCAGAAACTTCCAGATTCTTGCCATCAGTTGTTAGGAACAGGCCTAAGGGCAGGTGGTGGAGTCACAAGGAAAAGGTGTTGTGTCTCTCTACCCTAAAACGTAACCCAAAATCCTATACTTTTCTCCAGCCTCTCTTTTCCCTCCCTTCTAAACAAACCCTGCAATCTGTACTTAATACTGTTTGCTTTCAGACAGGCATTAATACCCATGTGTTTAATACACTAAGGGAGACAGTACAAACAATGCCTGATAAAGATCACGTGTGTTGTCTCATGTTTAACGAGATGTCAATCAGAGAGAACTTGTGTTTTAATCAGAAGCTTGGATGTATTGAGGGATTTGAGGACCTTGGAAGCCAGGGCAGGACAAGCAATATTGCAAATCGCGCCCTGGTTTTCATGGTCCGTGGTCTGCGTCAAAAGTGGAAGCAGCCAGTAGCTTACTACTTGACTCATGGAAGCACATCGGGTGAGATGCTTGTTCATTTCTTGAAGGAGGTTCTTGACGCCTGCCAGAATTCTGGACTGGTAGTTGTTGCAACTGTGTGTAACATGGGTGCCAACAATGTCAAGGCCTTGAAACTGTTGGGTGTTTCTGCAAAGCAACCATTCTTCACGTTTCGTAGTCAAGAAATTGCAGCAGTATTTGATCCGCCCCATCTTCTCAAGTACACCCGTGACCTTTTCCGAACACATGATGTGGTGAATGTAGGGTTTGACGTTGTTGTCAATGGTGAGCGGCTTCCTGGTATTGCTAAGTGGGAGGACTTGTTGAAGATTTATGAGTCTGACAAGAAGAATTTGTTTCGTGTGCTGAGAAATGTGACTGACAGCCACCTGCATCCTGATGCACAAACTGCCAGGAAGGTCAGCTTTGCTGCACAAGTAATGTGCAGGTCTGCAGCAGCATTGATTGACACGTTGGTGACTGCCGGTAAGAAATACAGAACTGTGAAGTGTAATCATGCTTAAGCTTATTGACAGCATTTTCATATAATGCAGTTGTAATAGTTGCTTGTATTTCATAAAACAACCAGTTTTTAAATAGCGTTGCATTGTTTTTTTAATGTTCCTTTCAGGTGCCATGGACAGGAGATCTCTGGCTACAGCCAAGTTTGTCAAAGAGGTTGATGACCTCTTCGACAGCTTCAATGGAGTTGTGCACAATCATGAGCAGTGGAAGGTTTTACGTTGCTGTCTTAGCAGTACCAGTAAGCACTTAGAATACTGGAGAAATGCAAGCAGTAAGGTGAAAAACTGGACCTTCCTCAACAAGAAATCTGAACGGATTCTTCCGCCTCCTGCACAGACTGGCTGGTTAATTACAATTGGTGCAGTACAGCATGTGTGGAGGAGGGTGAGAAAGGAGAAGAAGTTCAAATATCTTGAGACCCGTAACCTGAATCAGGATGCTCTTGAGAACGCATTTGGCGCTATTCATTTGCACTGTGGTGCAAACGATAACCCATCTGTTGGACAGTTTGTAGGTGCCCTGAAGACTGTCATCCTTAATGGTTGTACTTATAAAGGTCTCTATGGCACTGCTTGTGAGGATGATGGTGCCACTCTTCTCGATAACCTACACTCCTTTCTCAAGCCATCCAGAGCTTCCTCACCAAGTCCATTGACAAGTCGTGACAAGGTGACCACTGACAGTGTCCCATACATTGTTCATGTTGTGAAGGAAGCACGGCTGGGAGCATGTCCTACTGTTCATGCAGATGATATGACTGTGTTTTCGGTAGCACATGTCAGTGGTATCATTGCCATGCAGTTGCTACATGGTGGCAGTTGTGATGCATGCAAGGCATGTCTGATATCTGAAGTGCCGTCATCGACTGACGTCTACATAGGTTTCAGGGGGTACAGCAGTACTGTGCAGTCTCTTATCTGTCCAACTGAGAAGTTGGTCAGCACTGTTGGTTCTGCTGTCACTGTTTTGGAGAGTGTGATGTCAGAAGTGGGTCACTTCAAGTCAGTTGAATTGCATGTTGCAAATGCCATTAGGACAAGCGTTGACTTTGAATGGATTAGGTCAACTGGTTGTTCTCTTCATTACCAAGGACTGAAGGAAGGAATTGTGACAGGTGTCACAAGGATTTTAATTCCTTGGTGGTGTAAGTGGAAGAATCATTCACTGAGGACGCAAGTCAGGATAGGGCCATAAAGAGGAAGTTTCAAATTTTACCCAACTAGTAGGTCAGTATGAAAATAATGACTGACTTTTGCTGAGTCAGAACATGTCTAGGCATCTGAGTGGACAGGATGAGAACAGCTGTTAAATTGCTTGTAAAAACCATAATGCCAGTTGATGGTAGTATGCTGTAGAGGCTGTTTATAAATTCTTGATGCACTTTGATGAAGGAATTGAAATATTTTAATGGTTGTCATATATTTATTATTACACATTAAAGTACTGTTAATACCCATTTCCAAGCACTGTTGCTGTGAAAACTTTTATAACATGTGTGCTGTAGTTCTCTCAGTTGCATTTTAATGCAGTTTTGTGCTTCTTGATGTTATTAATGTTTGTTTTTATACACAAGATTTGCTAAAGCACTGAGCAAAAAGAATCCAAGAGCATGAAAGCAGGTGGCATTGTGCCCATAATCTCAATGAAGCTGTACTTATCCACCTTTCAGGAGAGATTTCATTGAGATATTTCACACACCATGTGCAGAGTGAGGTGGTGCCCTGTCTTGTTGAGAAACAACAGTATCAAAAATACCACCATCCTGTGGTCATGGTTCCAAAAACTGTTACATCTCCAGTTAATTGTTAACACCAACTGTACCTTCTGAAAACATGATAGGACCATAGATTATAGCCTTTGTGAAACGTAACCATGCATTCACTTTTGGTGTGTGCTATTCAGAGGTTGCAGTTTGCTACATTTGTGCATGCCCTCTGGCCATAAATGTGAAATGAGACTTCATCACTGAATGAAATGTTGAAAGGTTGTCATTTTCTTTGGCATCAAGAACATTTTGATACGTGGCTTGACAAGCTTCGTAATTGTATTAATGTTGTCCGTTCCATGCATTTTTGAGATCAGCATACTCAGTACTAAGTACATTGAAGCTTCATAATCTTTGTTTTCTAATCTCTGAAGTACTTAAAAGTGGTAGGTTCATTTCTTAAGTTTGAGATGAAAAGCGTTCAGCACACAACCATTTGGTTAAATGATGCTTTATGCTGTAGGACAGGCCCACACAACTTGGAAAGTGGTGAGGGCGCCTTTGCTCCAAAGAAAGGGCTTAAGGCGGCAGGGGTACATTTGGTGGGGGGGGGGGATAATTTAATAATAATTCCCATATTAAATAAAATAAATAATTTTTATTATTAATGAGAGATATTACTACTATTTCAGCAATAAGCTTGTGACATTTGGGGTGTCATGTATGAAGTTCATGTTTTAAAAATGTCTTCCAAATGGTTGTTAGTAAGAGATGAACATTGTTTTTGTTCGTGTTCATGGTGGAGATTTAAATAAAAAACAAATACTGTTTCAAAAAGTCATTGGCTGTGCAGCAAGTTTCAGAGGATGGCATGTGGCTTGTAGACTATGTTTTGCATGCCTGATTTATTAGCCTGCTTGGTTACCTGCTGAATATGATGGTATCCTCAAATGTGGATGGTCTGCCCGAATGCTTCTTGTCTGTAATGCATCTTGTTCATTGAAATTTGTTTTATGTCCATATATTTGCTCTTGTTGGAAACAGTTTTCAAAATTTGTGTGTCAGTGTATGTACTCTTCTTGTGACAGTGTGTATAACCATGCACTGACAATAGCCAGTCTTTCCTCTACAGACATGCTTCTAGGCCATGGTTGCACAAATTTTCCTAAACATAGGAGCCACTTAAAAATTCTAGGTGATAGAAGGGTGATGTGAAACAAGTTCCATACTGAGGACCCACAAATGTTAGGTGCCACCTTACACAATTTGGACTCCATGGTGGTCTGGCACCAAGGATTTATGCATCCCTGTTCTGGACCGTCCTGGAAACGAAAAGAAAAATAATTGTTTTCGTCAAATTGGATCAAGACTTTATGACCACTCTTGCAAGCTTCACATTACCATTGTCATTCATATGGTGGCATGTGTTTTTGTGTGTGATGTGCATTACTTTCTGACATTCCCAGTGTTCAGGCCTCCCATTGTACCCAACAGTCTCCAAATCTGCCATATTTACCTGAATATAAAGGCACTTTTTTACCATTTCGTCTCAGATATTGGGGATGGTCAGATTATAATTGCACACAATGTTCAACGAGTTTTGTGTTTTTACTTTCCAGAAAATTTAAGATTCTGATGTGGGGTCATCTTGTATTTTGGTAAATATGGCACATTCTGAAGATAAACAGGTTTCATGAAAATGTGAAGAGAATTCTAGAAGTCACGAGTAGAGTTAAATTACACAAATTTGTGTCATATGGAGGATAACGTATCATTAATGACAAATCCTTTCCATTATGAATTTGGTTTGTGTTCCACCCCTCTAGGGTTTTGGTTGTGACAGTTGGCTGTGAATTCTTGTTAGTAACTATGAGTGTACAGTGATTGAATTTGTTATGCATTAGAAACATCTTGACTGCAGATGTTCATAATCTGTTTTGTGTGTCACATCATAAAGTGTGTGAAATAGTTTTAAGGACAGAAACATAGAACAACACAAAATGACATAGTTAAATGTACGCACAGATACTTTGACAACATGCTGCCAAGGGCAGTGATTGCATATAGCTGGTTTCAACCCAGAAGTGATGGCATGGCAATGGCATGTCATATCTCAAGACGGTAATGCCAGAACTGTACCCTCAGCTGGCAGACTGATGGAATGTTTTGTATTGTATACTGGTTGATTTCCAGCCGAAATAAAACTGTCAGCACAGCTTGATACCCTAATGTGTAGTAGAAACTGTCTCGTGTACATACGAAAAGGCATCTGTTGAAAAGATTTGTCTTTTCTTGTAGCCTGATGCTGCAATATTCAATGAAGGCAATCACAAATAACAGCCAAGAGGTATATCCCGGGTTTTATCCCTCAGGCTGCCGTTAGAGACTTGAAAGATCATCTGACAAGTCAAAAATATGAGGATGATGCTGTCATGCCAAGCATTTTGTGAGGCGCTGAACGTATTGCTGCTGTAACGGGATCTTTAAGCTCATGTAGTGGTAGCAACCATGTGTGCCTTCTAGTGATCGTATGCGAGTGATGAAACATGGATGATATTGACATTATGTTACTTTTGTTTCCTCCAACATTTTGTGTGCTCATGACTTCTGGTATGACCTCTGTAATTATGAAATTATCGTTGCTGTGACTGTGTCAGTATATTTGTGCAACTTGTATTATTATTCTAATATGTATTTCATTGCTTTGTGTATTGTCTCTTCACAGTACGGCTGTACTGGGTCCTAAATGTGTAACCACTGCATGTGTTGTGAAGAAAATACCACTACCACAATGAGATTGTCTGATGTAATCATATTTTTGATATTGTATTTTGTTTCATGTGGGGGCAGTTGTGTATACTGGCAGCACTTGCATCAACAGTAAATCTGTTTACACTTGTAGAATTTCTAAAAATGTGAATAGTTTTTTGTATTTGGACATGGTTATATTTCTGATAGGAATGTAATGGAAATTTTAAGTTCATCACAAAATGTGTTGGCTTATAGATTTATAAATGGGGATCCTTTTACTCTCTAGATGAATTTTTTATGTGTCTGGATGATGCATAATGCTGTATATAAAATTTTTATAGTATTTTGCACTGGAATAATACTGTATATTTTGTATATTCATGGTGTATTGCACATCCTTTTGTCATTTTTATGCACATATGGATCCATGGAATGTATGTAAGTATAGTGTAACTGATTGTGTAGACACCTACATCAGTTTTCTGTGGCCAGATGCAAGTGTATGTATGAGAGCACTTCAGATAGTTCAGCACTTTTTTATTTGTTGAGTCCTGGTAAGTGGTAGGCGGCTGAGACTTGTCAGCATTGTACACCGTATTCTGATTGACCTTGACTATTAGTGGTCCCTTCTTTTTGTGGGCAGAAGGTGTTAAAAGTGCTGAAACTCACTCATGTTTATGTGCTGAGTAAGGAACAGTGCATTGCCATGCCAAAGCATGTGTGAGTGGATAGAAATGTTCAAGAATGTTTGGACAAGTGTAATGGGTGCCAAGTGCTTGGGTCAGCTGTTAACATCAACCAGTGATGAGAAACATGAAGAAGCTAGAGCCTTTATTCTCGCTGACAGAAGAAATCGCATTACAACTAGGCGTCAGTCAAGGTACGGCCTATGCTTTATAGCATGACATTCTTGGGTTTCGCAAAGTTTCTGCAAGGTGGGTGCCCAAACATCTGACAGAAGAGTGTAAACGCAACTGCCAGCACATTTGCTCCAATCTCTTGGAGCGGTGCGACCATAAAGGTGATAACTTATTGAATCACATTATAACGAGATGAAACATGGATTCATTTTGAATGAGAAAGAAAACAGCAGAGCATGCTATGGAAGCACACATCATCTTTGCAAGTTATTCAGGTTGCGACATTCTGCTGGGAAGCTTGTGTTGAGTGTTCTGAGACTCGCATTGGCCTATTCTTGATCATTTTATGAATAGAGATAGCACAATAACAAGTGTAAATTACTCCAACATGCCAAGAAATTAACAAGTGAGCTGTTTACACAAAAAAAGAGAGGAGGGTTGTCACAGGGTGTTGTTTTGTGGCACAAGAATGCATGATCTCATATGGCATACCTGACCATCAATACCAAAAACTGAATTGGGAATTTCTTGAGCACACTGCCCGCAGCCCAGACCTGGTTCATTATGATTTCCTTCTGTTGGACCCCTTGAGAATATTCTAAGAAGTTGTCAATTTGTAGATGATGAGGTGAAAGAAGCAGTGCATAACTGGCTTCATAATCAGTCAGAAAACTTTTTCCACTGGCATCAAGAAGCTTGCAGATCTCTGGGCTAAATGTGTCGAGAAGAAATTAAAAAAGTACCATTCTAGTGCCTTTAACAATGATTTTTTTTTTAAAAAAATAAAGTGTGGAAAACTTTTGAAGTACCCTCATATTTTAGTCTAATATATCTACGTTAATATATTGTAGTTCATGATAAACCGAAACGAGCAATAAAAACAGGCATTGCTGACATACTATGGTGACTGTACTGTAATGGTGGATTTTCTGTACACATAACACATTTGAAAAATATCACTTGTCATAGCACGCGATGTGGCAGACTCTCACAGGTATTTGTGCCATCCTTACATCTCATATTAACATTGCGTTTTCTCCATATACTACGTCTTGAGTAAGCTCCCGAAATTAACACCGTTTCTAACTTTCATCATTCCCGCCGTGCATGAACGTGATTGAAATTATACGTCGCAGCTCCGGAGCCACGGATCCCTTCAAGTCGAGGGATGTAGCTCGGACAGTATACAAGCGGATGTCCCACGTGACAGTGAAACCACTTTCATACGAAAATACATGTTCTATCTTTCTTTTGTACGGTAGGTCTCTTGTCTTACTGTACCGTATTCGTATTCGCCGGTGTTTCTGCAATTTCTTGTGCAAGGTCCACAAAATGGAATCTTGCTATAGTGGTGAAACTGGCTTTGATTTTGGGTTGTTTTAGTGAATATGGCACTGAGGATATTTGAAAACTGAATGTTGGTTTTTCTAAACCATACCGCACTGAATAGGTCTTATCCGTGACACAGAATGCCTATTCGATCTTGGTATTGTTTTCAGAACGTGTTTCAAGGATTTCTAGTTCCCGCTTATTACCCATCATACCCGTAGCGTCACCGCTGTTTTGCGTCATGTAAGAGTCCGTTTTGCTGTGGTGTTGGTTGGAGATTGTGGACGTATTGAATTGCTTATTTTGGAGCGAGTAACTTGTTCTGTTTAACTTTCAGCGCTTTCGGTGAGTTGTTCTTGGATTTACCAAAGTAACTGGATGTTTGTTGACTATAAATGTTGAAAAGTATTCTTGTAATGAAATCCATCCAATGATTTTCTTCAGCGCTGTCTATTTTTACAGGGCGATTAGAATGTCGCGTTACAGGGATTCTGGGTCTTCTGACTGCAAACTGTATGTTGGTGATTTAGGTAAGATATTATGTACTATTATTTACATATTTATATGTATTTATTTGGTTATATGTATTTCAAGTTTATAAACGAACTCTTGGTGGTGGCCATTTCTGACTAGGTCGTATGGCAGACCGGGATTTGCGTCAGTGTTGGCTGAGAGCCCTATCGGCAAAAACCGAAAAATTTGGAATTGGTAATGTGAAAAGGATATTGCATTAAATTCTGTAAATACCGATTTTGGATATGATCGTTGTGCAGTTATCGTTGCGGGGAATAAATGTCTAAAATTGTTCGGAAGGAGTTTGTTTCTGCCGTCATTAAATATTTGCACCGCACTTGTTTAGTGGCCGACTGAGCACGGTAATAAATCTTTAGGTTTATCGTATGCCATAAGTAGTTACATGGTTTTAAACAGAGTAGTGAATTGGTCTTCACGTTCATATAAGTCCACATATAACGTGGTCCAATAAAATGAACTTAAATTCATGAAACTCTCTACTTATGAAATGACTGTAGAGTGCCAGAAGTACCAGAGCCCACCCAAGAATTGCCAGCATCAGTCATCAGATGTCTACATGTATAAGCAGCAGTACGACAAGAATGCAAAGTCAACTACTTATACTGAATTTGTGCCTTTATATGTTGCTCTGATGTGACAGTGCAGGCTGTTGTATTCATATCCCTGTTCTTGTGTTTGCTGTAGCCACTAGGCTACAAGATATGTTTTAGGTAAGAAATTTTGGATCTTCTCAATATCGTGACATTTCTGCAGTGGAGGAAGTTTATGTTCATGTCTAATGGGTTATGCCAGAGCAACAGCAATGTATAGATGGTGTGTTTAATCTTCGGTCTCTGCACCGTAGCACTTGTGGGAGCTTTATTGCATATGAAGTCTGCCATCACAGAGAATTTTTAGTCCATATTTCTCCAGCAGTTCAATGTACCTTATTTAATAGAGGTTTTTTGGAGTGTTCTCCAACTAAGCAGGACTTGTGCTCTAAATATTTCTTGACAAAGTGGAATTCTTGTCATGAAATATTGGCAGAGTGTTAATTTTTAAAGACTGGCTGGTTTGCACAAATATAGATCCAGGTCTGGATATTTGGGAGGCCACAGTCTGTTAGTTGACCTTTCTCCAAATATCTCTTCTGGGGCAGCCATTTAGAGTTTATTTTGTGGCCCATGTATTGTCCTGTGTGAAGTAATCATACATTTTTCATGTCAAATTTGTCGAAAAATAGTACCAGCATTAACCAAACATAGTGGTTGGAACAAAGGAACCATACATTGTAAGTGGCTGCCATAAGGTAACTTATATAGTATTGAAAAGATTAATGGGTTATTGAAAAACTAATGTTTAAGACATTTCCAAATGGACTGATTGCGTGTTACAAGTCCATACTGACAGTGCCTCACTGAATGTGTGAAATGGGATGTTTGTGTGAAGTTACTAAGATCATGATTGATTGTGTTTATAATCTCTCTGAAGGAAGTAATGAGCCAGCATACCATAGGGAGTATTTATTTTCCTAATGTTCATTCGCATCTTATGTGTGGTTTAGCTGTTCGGGGTGGCGGGGGTATGGGAATTAATGGCAGCTATAAATTGCAAGAGAGGGTTATGTGAATAATCAGTGGTGAAGAGAAACAAATCTCTTGTAGGCAGATGTTCAGGGATTCAAATATACTGCCAGAAACAAGTTTGTGCATAATTGAAACACTGCTTTATTGAAAGTAAGCATGGAACTGAATGTAGAAGGTCACAGTTATACTTCATGAAAAGAAATTGGATGTCAATTTTCAGTTCTGTAACAAAGACCTTTTTGATAAAATGTATAGTATAATTGGGAACAGAGTGCATAATTTTCTAAAAATAAAAACAAATTTTTAGAAAGGGAGGCAGAATCCTTGTAGAGAAAGCAGTTTACTGGGTGGAATGATGTATGTCATAATAAATGTGTTTGATGTTTGTGTGTGTGTGTGAAATGAGACTGGATGTTTTGTCATGTTTTGGTTTATATATTGTTGGTGTATTTTGTGTATACAGTTTTAACAAGATTATGTTTAGTTAGGGTTACACTGTGTGTATGATGGAAATTGACGCTGCCTTTGTCAGGTACTTGAACAATAAACTAAACTAAACATGCTGTTGGTAATTGTCCTTTTTGTATATTCATCTTGTATATTATGTCAGTTTACATGTTGAACTTAAGTAGCTTCAGGAAATTTTAGGAGACTGTGCTTCTGATTCAGGTTCAGCAGCTTCAAAACAAGAGCTTGAAGAATCATTTTCTTATTATGGACCTCTGCGCAATGTGTGGGTTGCTAGGAATCCCCCAGGATTTGCTTTTGTGGAGTTTGAGGATCCACGTGATGCTGAAGATGCTGTGAGGGGTCTAGATGGAAGGTATGTGTCCAAATTTCATTCCAACACTATTTGTTACTGGCTAAGGCATAAGGGTTGATTTTTGTTGAATTGCTTGGTGAAAATGTCAAGAGTTACATATAATAGTATTAACATAAATCAACAGTGGCTTGTTGGCATGCATGTAACAAGTTGTGAAATGCATGCATAGGGTAAGAGTTTTATGGATTCACTCCTCTTTGTTTGATTATGTTGAAAACTAAGACTAAAAAAAGACACTAGAAGGAATGGAGTGTGGGCTTCATTTTGAGTACAGTTTTGTTTGAAGCATTTTACACATCCTTAAAAATTTATTGCAGTGTGTGCACAAACACATGCAAGAGCGTATTGCCCAAGTTTAATCAAAATCAGGAAGTGCTGGCTAATATAGGGTCCACTGTAACGCATCTTGAAAGTGTGTTCAGTGTACTGTTCCGAAGTTACCATATACAGATCCACATCACAAAGCTGATGGATACAACTTTGCCATTTTTTATTGCAAACATGCCAAAAATATATTAATTTTATATTTTCAGCCATTGGGGAGTGGGGGTTGCACATAATGTTTAAGCAACACAGTTTTGATAAATCTTTGGCACATGGGAATAGATTTGTTAGAGTCTTTTATTTGCACTACTAAAGTTGCCTTCTGTGACTGGTTATGCATTGTACATGTTTTTATTCTATTTTTGTTTTAGAATCACATGGATGACCCCCACTTTGAATAATTGATCTAGCTTGGTTTGAGACTTAGGTCCCTGTTGATATGAAATTCTTCACTGAGAGTGACCACAGAAATAACCTGTCGGAGTTGCACCATTGGCATGAAATTCTCTGTAATTTTTTGGCACACTTTACTAAGTGTTGTGTCTTGAAACATTTAATTTCAGAACTATCTGTGGACGCCGAGTTCGAGTAGAGATGTCGAATGGCATGGGAGGAAAGGGAGGTGGTCGTTATCGTGGTCCACCACCCCGGCGTGGAAGACCATTTCACCCAGAGGATCGCTGCTATGAATGTGGTGAACGTGGGCATTATGCTAGAGATTGCTACCGTTACAGGGGTAGCCGTGGAGGGGGCAGGCGCAGGTATGCATGCTGTATATCCATTGTGTTTATTTTTTTTCGGAAGCTTCTCAGTTTGACGGTACAGTATTATTTCATTTTCTAATACAGATGACTTTTGGGTTCTGATATTAAAAAAAATTATTGACAATTCAAAGATAATTTGTTAAGAAACTGGTGGACTAAATTGTGATAATGTATTCCTAACATTTTTTAGGAAATATGGCTGAAAAATAAGATCACAAAACACAACTTCCTTCCTTCGACTGAGAGTCTAAAGTCAACAAATCGGGCTGAACTACTGCCACTCCTATGAATTCTTCAGAGACGAGGGCACACACCCACCCATCCAACACGCGAGAGTTAGAAAAAATCATCCCGACCCGTCGTAGTAAATTAGCTGAGACTTCGTAGCACAACTGGTCCAACGACCGCTCCGTCTGTCCTGCCATTTTGTATTTGTCTTCAGAGCTGAGAATCGACAGGCTTGAGCCTGGATTAGAGTCTGCAGTAAAATTACTACAAGTCTACGCAGGCTACAAGCGTTAATTGTCTCCCCCTTCACATCTTCTGCTACAAGCCAGTTTTTCTGTTGAGTCTTCGGGTCCTGCATAGAGTCGCCACTGCACCACACACGCCCAGATTTATATGACACGCACGACTTGTTGCTTCAGCGTAGCTTCTCCGATTGTCCACTAGAGCTCGCCAGTGGTTCTTAATTGAATCACTGTTCATAATAATATGTGAGTTCTGCAATGGTACAAGGGGAAAACAGTCTTTGTGTGGGTTCATTTAAAAATTACTCTGTCTTAAGAGTAAAAGAGGAAAGCATTTCATCCACATATACAGTTGCGAGCATATTTCATATTTGATAATTTTTGCATGACATTAACCTATACTGGAGTGAGGTCCAGATAATAAATTTGCATATGGAGGTACCATATTGAAAATGAACTTGTATTTCAGTACTTGCTCATATTTAAGTAAACATTTATATTCAGCCCAGTTTTGGGTAATGATTCAGAATTATGTTGAACATTTCTGTTTGCTTTGGTTTGTGATTGCCAGATGAAAGTTTGCCATTTATCAAATGATTGTATTGGTCATGTTACATGTTACTGTAATTGTTGCTACAATATCTATAATGCTACATGTTCTTTTTCCTGTTGGGCATGTAGGTCATACTCGCGTTCCCGTTCAAGGTCTCGTTCCCGCTCCAGGGACCGTCGCACCAGGTCACGCAGTGGCTCGCGCAGCCGCTCACGCTCTCGCTCTCCAAAAGACAGGTCTTCTAGAGACAGATCTAGGGATCATGATCGTTCACCAAAGGACAGGTCAAGATCCAGGGACAGAAGTCCTAAGGACAGGTCCCGTTCCAGAGACCATGGACGCTCGCGTTCACCCCAGAACCGCTCTAAAAGCCGTTCCCAATCCAGGTCTCGGTCAAGGAGCAGGTAAGAGCTGCGTCTGGAGAAGGAATATGTATGCATTTGTGCAGCCTGATGAAGTGGATTAAACAAGAATTTGGCATTGTATCTTTATGTCTGCATTTTTCATTATTCCTTATCATATAATTATTCTAGTAGCTCTGTAACAATGTGTGATTTAAATGTTGCAACTTATGTGTTTGTGTTCATGTGAAATCTGCAGTTTGGATGTGGAAGAATTGTGAAATGTATTGAAACAGCAGAGGTAATTAAATGTCATGTTACACCAAGCTTAACACTGATGCATTTATTAAGCTGCAGTGGTTTATTTTGTTGAAGTGTGTTATGCAGTTATACAGTCTGTCTTTGGAAATACAATTTCTTTGCCACCTTAACTTACTGCACTCTTTCATATTCCATGCCAGCTTGCAAACTGAAATTATTTTCGCGTGCATTTAGTGTGTTGATATTTTTATTGTTTTGGTTTCTTAATTAAACCATTCACCCTGAAGATGAGGCCATTGCATGTTCTGCAAATGTGCAATGAACATAAAGTGACAGCACATTATCCCAGAGGAATGCAGTTCTTGCATTTATAGTGATAGTCACTGCTTCCCCATAATACCCATAACTTTTCCTCCTCACAGTCATCTGTGATTGGTTGCAAGCTTGGAAGTTTGAATTTTGCCATTTAAACATCATGTCAGTAAATGACCTTGAGCTAGAAGATTCTGTGTAGGTTTAAGGTTAATGTTTGATCTCTGAGGTGGGCACTTAAGTGCCTTGTACGTCGACCATTTTCTCAACTTTTGTGCAACCCTGTTCACTTTAAGCATTCAGCACCCACCTAGTGTCAGAAATACCATCCCAGGTGCTGCTAATAAGTGAGTGCTGAGAAGCTGTCTTGGTAATTGCCAGTATGTGATGTTTATACAAGCAGTTACCCATCAAAGTAACAACTATGCTCTCGGTTACTTTACTGCGGTGATAGGCAGAACTGGTGGTGTCTGCCTTGCATTGACATTGGGTGTAAGGTTAAGTAGTATGAAATGACACCATCGTCACAACCAGAGTAGTGCAGCTGCTTTACTCCTGCTCCTACGAAATATGATGGCAAAGCATTACTACGTACTGTACGTAGGTGGTGAAAGCTTCCGTGTCATTGTAAGTAGTATGAGATTAGACTGTCATACAAATTGAAGTGTGTGAGTTACAAACCCTGTGCATGTGAATCAAAAGACAGTTTTGTTCTCCCTTTTGGTCTGTCTTGTTCTTTTGGACAGGAAGGGAATTGAGTTGTGAGGTGGCCTTGTTCACACTTTTACACATGATTTACTAAATTTTGTTAGTATTTTTGTCTCTTATTATTTGTAGGTGTATTTATCAATCTGCCCCGAGTTGTAAGTGATGGTTCAAGTACGGAATCCTGTTTGTTCCCACATGGCTGTATATCGGCATGGGACAATATTTTAAATTGTATTTGCTGTTTATATGTTGGGGTTGGAAGAAAACCCATTCAGGTGTATTGGTAAAGATTGCTTCCAAAGTGTATGGAAGAAGTTTGCAGATTTGGAGCTATTCGACACCCAGCATGTATGTGAAACATAATGTCCCAGAATTCTGTCTGAGTGTAGGGTACAGCTTTAGCAACATCTGTAGTGTCTGAAACCTTCATCCATCACCAAACAAAATTACCAAATCGGGTCACAAGAAACAAAGGGGGTGATGTCTGTTGAAGTCATAGGATGTTTTATCTTTGAAGCTGTTGTAAACTAAAATAATTTCCCAAGATGGATGTTGTGCGAACTAGGCAACTCTACCACATCAGGACACATTTTGGACTTCAGATTGCAGCCTTTTATTTGACCACTGTATACACTATAGAAGATGTAAAAGTACAACAGTTTCTTTTCCAACAATGCAACATTGGGATTGGTTTTTAAATGCAGGTTAGGCAGTATGTTACAAAGTAGTCTGCACTAGGTTAGGTTCTGATTGTGTGTAGTTACCAGTACAGTATTTGGAAACAATACTACCATTATCAGCAGGTTGCATTGAAGATGTCTGATGGGTTGAGCTGTATCAGTTTATACTACATAGGACATCCAGAAAGTAAAGATACAAAGGCAATAAAATTTTTAGAAGTATTTGTTAACAAAATGGAGCGAAAAAAAACTTAATACATACCCTTACCAATTTTTCAACATAATCGCCTCCTTTGTCAAAGCGTTTGTTTAGCCTAGCCTGGGTGTGAGTTTTTGTATTCGGATGTTGTAGAACTTTGCTGCTGCGCGTACAAACAAGAGTGACTTTGTTTTCACCTCTTTGTCTTTGTGAAATTTCTGGCTGGCCAGATGCTTCTTTAAATGCAAAAACAGACGGAAATGGGAGTATGCTAGTCACTACGACACTGTTGCAACCTTCACAGGGGTGATCTTGCTCCACCTCCCACCCATTTTGTATTTTTAATTTCTGGATAACCTTATACTACAAAAGAGTGTTACTTTAGAATACCAGTTGAAGCATCTTCTGAGCATGTTGCAGCATTTGTTTGTTTCTTGTCATGGACTTATTTCATGCTTTTCACTTCCCAAGAAGGTTTGGGAATATCTGGAGCTTTGGGTAGGTGTTGGTCGTGGATGGTCTGTCACCTTCATGTGTGACACAGTAATATGTAGATATATTTGTTGCTGAAGAATGGAAGCACATGTTTGAACCTTGCTTTATAGTTCTTTGGGCACAGTACAGATATTTTTAGGCTGCCATTTATTACATAGTTTTGTAATAATAGATGCAAGAAGATTAAATTTGCTTTGTTGGAGGTAGGACCCAGCTAAATAATAGGAAGAAAATGGCATTGGAGGTAGGTTGCTTTTGATGGACCAGTGAAACATTATCGACAAAAATAAAGGAATGTGTTGCACGTAGACAGCCAATTCTGCTTTAAATACCTTACTGTGTTCAGCCATGTTCCGCAAAACTAACTCATCAATAACTGTCAGTTGGACGTCCCATTGTGTGACTATGATAGCTATGTAAAATTACAACTGTCAACAAAACTGGGTTTTGATGTTTATTAAAGCAACATGTTTTGACCTACATGGGTCATCTTCAGCCTACTTACGTGTAAAAACACTTAGAGGCAGTATACAGTGCTTCCTGTGAATATTGAAATATCATCATACAAATTCATCACATTGTTAAAGTGGTGATGCAATAACATAGTCACAATACGGTTGATTGGAAGTGTGCAATTATCGGTTGTCATACGCAGGAGAGAGAGAGAAAGAGAGAGAGAGAGCAACTGCGTTGTTGGTGTTTGTAGTTTGACAGCACACCAAAACATAGTTATGTTGACAGTTATCATTGATAATTACTCAAAAAAAATATTTATTCAACCTTGCACAAGGGTCTCATGAATGGACCACATTGTTTACTTCAGTGGATCATAAGCATAATGTAGGAAAATATGTGTTTATATGTGCAGTAATATATTACATTTTGTTGAAATTATATTCTTTGCTGACATAACTGCTTTCGTATTTGAATGCAAAAAAATCCTGGCAGGGCTTATAAAACTTTTAAAACCTCACGTTCTTGCCGTTTTGAGTATCACTATGGGAGGTGCATAACAGACAGCAGTGCTGACACGCCAGATAGTTGTAATGGTTCCTTGCTTTGCACCTCATATTAACCAAATCTATGTGTTTCATTTCTTCATCTCATTTTTCTTGTTTTTTTCTAAAATGTTACGGCACTCTCATCCGTGTTATACACGTAGATTCACATAGCATTAACTTTATGTTCAGTAGTTATTTCATGCAATTTGAAGAGTTCACTTTGTCTTCAATGAAACCTGCTGCCCTGGACTTGAATTAGCATGTGGCTGTTATCTGGTGAACCAGTGGTACACTCATGTCAACAAAAATCCATCGGCCTGAAATTTTCTAAGTCCCAAACCGGAAGTGACGTGGTACAGTTGCCATCATAATTTGAGTCGTTTT